>OGHJ01000156.1_pt1 | contig 116793 bp, 160 predicted proteins | sample 1571351 | NCBI WGS metagenome assembly OGHJ01 (sample SAMEA2582037, study PRJEB24529) | metagenome | biome: Human gut stool | place: China | collected 2011 | reverse complement strand
ACCGTGACCGACATCAAGCGGGCCAACTACAGCGAGATATTTCCGTCCGACGAGGAAGCTGCCGACAAGTGGTACAAATGCAAGCTGTACTTTATCACCATCGACGAGAAAAGCGGTGCGGAGAAGAAGACAGCCACCAACATTCTGGTACAGGCAGCCGACCTTCGCGATGCGGTGAAGAAGCTGGACGAAGGCATGAAAGGTACTATGGCCGATTACGTGATAGCTTCCGTAGCCGAAACCGCCATCATGGACGTATATCCGTATCAGGCCGAAGCTGAAGTACAGCCTGAGTTCGAGGAATACGACTATGAGAAATTGTCTTCGGCCGCCCGTGTATGCCACAACTTAGGAATCACAGAAAAGGGCGGAAAGAAATGTATCAATACTGACCCGATAAACGTGCTGAATATTCATTACGGTTACGGAAGCGGCCTGAAGCTCATTCAGCAGCTTATCAACAAAGGCGTTCTGAAACGTGATGGAGACTACATTTCTGTGGTAGACAAGCCGCTGGAAGAGTTCGACTGGTACATCAAAAAGAAAGAAAACGATGGAAAAGTGGAATAAGGCACTGGACATTCCGGTAGAGATACTTTTCAAGTACCTCTGCCGGGACTACCGGCGCGAACAGGCACGCACAGCGGAGCTGGAGAAGAAGGTGGAAAAGCTTCAGGCAGAGTTGAACTATGAGCGGAACAACACGCCCACGGTGGAGAAATTGCAACGCCGGGTTTCATCGCTCCAAACAAAAGTCCGCGAGCAGGAAGGAACCATCAAGGCAAGGAACCTTACCATCAAGCGGTTGAAAGGTGAAATACCGGAATGAATCATGGGAGAACTGGAAAATCACTTAAATCTATAGCCTATGTGGAGGGATAAATATACTTATAGCACTTATGATGTCATCAGGATGGAATGCAGCAGAATCAGAACAAGATTAAGATATTCCGATTTATATTCAAGCACATATACAATAAGATGTAGATACCACACTCCTACAAGACACTATAAACAGCATGAGATAGCCAACCGCAACCGCCATACCTCACGCCATGTGCCGTTCTATTTCAGTATTATCGGTCAGAACCGTCACGTACCCCGAAATGACGGTAAGAAGTACCATACAAAGTTTAACCGGAATGTGCGTCCGAAGGGTACACACTCACATTTCAAATTTTACAGATAAAATGATTAATTTATTATACATCGACCTTTTTTGTGGAGCCGGAGGAACTTCTACCGGTGTAGAAAATGCACGTGTCAACGAATCACAATGCGCAAAAGTAATAGCCTGCGTAAATCACGATGCAAATGCCATTGCCAGCCATGCAGCGAATCATCCGGAAGCGCTTCATTTCACTGAAGACATCCGAACGCTGGAGCTTTCAGGACTGATTGCGCATGTAGAGAAGATGAAAATGCAATATCCGGATGCGTATGTAGTTCTATGGGCTTCTCTGGAATGTACCAATTTCAGCAAGGCAAAAGGAGGACAGCCGCGCGATGCTGACAGCCGAACACTGGCCGAACATCTTTTCCGTTACATTGAAGCCATAAACCCTGACTATATTCAGATTGAAAATGTGGAAGAGTTTATGAGCTGGGGAGACATGGACGAAAAGGGCCATCCGGTAAGCAAAGATAAAGGTCGTTGTTATGAGAAGTGGAAACGAAATGTAAAGAAATACGGATATGACTTTGACTGGCGGATACTGAATGCAGCCGACTATGGAGCATACACTACTCGAAAACGATTCTTTGGCATATTCGCAAAGAGAGGATTACCTATAGTATTTCCGGAAGCGACACACTGCAAGAATGGAAGAAAAGACATGTTCAGTAAGCTGGAGAAATGGAGGCCCGTAAAAGAAGTGCTGGATTTTTCAGACGAAGGGGAAAGCATTTTTACAAGGAAGAAACCGCTTGCAGAAAAGACGCTTGAACGTATTTATGCCGGTCTGATTAAATTTGTGGCCGGAGGTAAAGACGCTTTTATCTCACGTTACAATACAGTAAGACCACAAGACACTTGTACATCCATCGAAGAACCAGTAGGAGTGGTTACTACCGCAAACAGATTTGCAAAAGTGCAGGTTTCTTTCCTGTCAAAGCAATATAGCGGGCATCCTGAGAGCAAGAATATTTCTGTTGAAGAACCTGCCGGAACAATTACCTGCAAGGATCATCATGCTTTTGTCACAGCATACTACGGTAACGGGAACAACCATTCGGTAGAGAGTCCTGCTCCGACTGTGACCACAAAAGACAGGCTTGCATTGTTGACACCTGTATTCATCGACCAGCAGTTTGGAGCTTCAAGCGCAGCATCTATAGAAAAGCCTTTAGGAGCTATCACAACAAATCCAAAATACAGCTTAGTTACATGCAAAAGAAAAAGCTTCCTGATGAATCCGCAATTTGCAAGTGCAGGCGGTTCGGTAGATAATCCGTGTTTCACGCTTATAGCAAGAATGGATAAAATGCCTCCTTACCTTGTCAACACAAAAGATGGCATAGGTATCTGCATAGAAAATGGAGACAGCCCGATGACTGTAAAAATCAAGCAATTTATGCTTGTGTATGGATTGGCAGACATAAAGATGCGTATGAGCTGAAAAAGATTATGGGGTTCCCTGAAAACTATATTCTTGTCGGTACACAAGCTGACCAGAAGAAGTTTATCGGGAATGCCGTAGAGGTAAATATGGCTCGCGTCCTTTGCGAATGCTTATGTCTAAGATTATCAGAAAAACATTTTAAAGTAGCATAATAACCAAAACCACAAAAAGAAGAAAAATGAAAACAATCAAGACACACACAGGAAAGATTTATGTAGATTCAGAAAAGAAGCTGGAATTTCTTACCGTGGGAGACTACGGGAAAGAAAACAATATCAAGGCCGACTTCTTGGGCCTGACCAAAGAAATAAACGGTGTGGCCAACACAGAAGTTGACTTGAGCAAGAAATGGGTGGCCACCATTTCTACGCAGAAAGGATGCCCGATGAAATGTAAGTTCTGCGACGTACCACGTTTCGGATTCCATGGTAACGCTTCGCTGGAAGAACTGGCCTATCAGATTAGAACCATCATTGAAAATGAATCGGTACTCCACACAGAAAGATTCAACGTACATTTCGCCAGAATGGGAGAGCCTACCTGGAATGAAAACGTACCGTCATTTGCTCTGCAGCTGAAAAGGCTCGTAAAGAGATGCGGACTAATGGCAGACACCGTTCATCCGGTTGTATCCACCATGCTGCCAAAAGCCAACAAACGACTGAAAGATTTTATTCTTACCTGGTGCGACATCAAGAACGAGTTCTACCACGGAGAAGCCGGACTGCAGTTCTCAATCAATTCTACCGACGAAGCACAGCGAAACGAATTGTTTGACGGGAAGAGCCTTTCGCTTCAGGAAATTTCCGCATTGGCAAAAGAACTTCCTATGCCGAAAGGAAGAAAATACACGCTGAACTTCCCGGTTACGGCACAAACCATTCTCGATGCAAAGGAACTTTCTTCGCTATTTGACAAAAAGAAGTTTATCGTAAAAATCACGCCGATTCATGAAACCAGCTCGGCCATTGAAAACGGTTTTGAAGTAACCGGATATTCCGATTACGATGTGTACCGCAAGTTCGAACAGCCGCTGCTGGAAGAAGGATGGGATGTCATCGTATTTGTTCCGTCGAAAGAAGAAGACTCCGATAGAATCACCTGCGGAAACGCATTAATCAGTGACAAGGAATGATACGCATATTGGTTGTAAATGGAAGCCCGCATGAGAATCGCTCATGCGGGAATGTGGCAAGGTTTATAAAACGGTTTGCCAAAGGGATGCAGGTAGATATTTTCTGGCTTGGAGAGCAGGTTTCACAGTGTGATGCGTGCAGGTCATGCAAGCGCGGAGGATTCTGCAAGACGGAAGACAGCGTGAACAACTTCGTGCGCATAGCCGGTAATTACGACGGATACCTCTTTGTGAGTCCGGTGTATTACGGTAGCATAAGCAGCCAGATGGATGCGTTTCTCACCCGTCTGTTTTATTCCAATCCAAAGCTGATGATGTATAAGCCGGTGGCAGGAATTACCGTGTCCAGAAGAAGCGGAAACACGTCTGCATTCAGCCGGATGAACATGTATTTCCTGATGCACTCCATGATTGTGGTCGGCTCGCAATACTGGAACGAGCTTTACAGCGACGATACTGGAGATACAAAACAGGATGCAGAAGGTATGGAAACGGTTGCTTCCTTGGTGGAGAATATGAAATATGTCATTGAAGGTCTTTCTAACGTAGAAAAACCGATGAAAAGATTGTATGTTCACACGAATTTTATCCGGTAAAAAGTAGTGATAAAGTTTACAGATAATATCAATTATGTTTAATTAGTAAAAAAATGGATAAACCTGAAGTAAAACGAAGAAAGAAAATCTGCACAAAGTGCGGAAGAAATTTATGGCTTCGTGAATTCTATAGGAACAGTAATGGAAAACTTTTCTCAGAATGTAAGGAATGCAACAAAAAGCGCAATATAGAACAATACAAGAAAACCCAAAAAGTCGCAGACGGAATATTCTACCACAAATCGTATGGAAGAATAATGGTTCACAATGGAAAAATTACTTGCATATTCTGGTCTCCTGCAATGATCAGTTACCTTCAGAAGCACTTCTCTACCACAAAAAATCAGGAATTGGCAGAAGTGCTTGGAGTGTCTTTACGTACAATCACTCGAAAGGCACGTGAGCTTCACTTATATAAAAATTCCGAGTGGATTCAAGGAGTTTGGAATGAACACAGGCTTATAGCCCAGTCTGAGAGCAAGCGTAAGGGATATCCGGGATCGTTTAAACCCGGATGCACTGTTGGAAAATATTATTGGTTCAAGAAAAAAACTACATAAAAATATATGGAAAACGGAAACGTGGTAAAAAGAATCAGCCATCCTGTCGTTGCCGTAAATCCAAACGGAACAGTGGCTGGATATTTCAGTTCAATAAAAGAAGCAGCTGTAAAAAGTGGAAGAGGACGGCATGCCATATCACTGAGTTGTCGTAAAGGTTCTATATGCAAAGGATTCAAATGGTATTACGAAAAGGATTTCAGGAAATTATACAAGGAACAACGTATGGATGAACTGAAATTTTCCCCTGATCCAAACAGGGAAAAAGACTCTGGACATTATTGTAAAGGGCATAAGCAATATAAAAGATTTCAGGACTGGTCAAAAGAACTGCAAGAAAAGAGAAGAATTATTTCGAGAGAAAACTGTTTAAGGCTTATAAACGACCCTGATAGTAATTTTGGCCCACACCGCAAATCACCTCCTGGAATCTGCAAAAAAGTAATTGCATTGGGAGCAGGAGAAGTGTATTATTCGGTAGCTGAATGTGCGAGAAAGAACGGAGTTGGACTGTCAGCGTTATTTGCTTCTTTAAGAAGGGGTACCAGGTGCGGAGGTAAAAAATATATGTTTTACTCTGTGTATGAAGAAGTGAACAAAAGACTAAAAGAAAAGGAAGTAATTTAGAAAACTAATTTTGTATAAAAACATAAAAGTATAAATGTATGAAAAAGCAATCAAATAAAAACGGTTACGCCAAAGTATTGAAAGATAAAGTGGATGAAATTGCACTGGAATGTGGATTCTATAAAGAGTCAAACAGCCCAGCGAACCTTTCGTCAAATTACCGTGACTCAGTGCTCCCGCTTCTAATTTCGTTCTATGCTACAACCGGGACCATCGGTATCAGTTACTGCAAAGAACCTTTCAAATGGTTCAAAGGATGCAAACAGGAAATGATAAAAGATATTTTTGAAAATCCATTAAACTACGTATAAGCCATGTCAGAGCAGAAAACCATCAGTCAGGCGGTAAAAGAGGAGTTTCTGGACCTGACGCACTGGGCCAACAACATGATCCGGAAGCTTCAGACCAACTTCGAAACACAGCATGTATGGCCGGGGGGATTCCCCGGTCCGTACATCGGATACCGCAATACGCCTGCAGCCAAACGGAGTACCGGACAATCTTACCGTCGCATGTATGCCAAGGTGTTCAATGGGGCCGGAGGTGACACAAAGAAGATTTCCTTCTTCTTCAACTATTACCTGTATTTCGTGGATATGGGTGTCGGTGCGGGACAGCCCATTGAAGATGTGGATAGAGACGAATTTGCCCATTACAAGAAATTGTATAAAAAATGGAAAGAAGAAGGTGACCGCCAGTCACGACCTATCATTGCCATGGAGGTTCGTCATCAACTAAAGCGACTGCAAGTGCTCGTGTCTTCCTATTATCAGGACTTCATCGAAAACGGCGTACTTGTTTCTTTCCAGGACGAGTTTAAACGAAGTGATTATAAATTCCGGATGAAATGAAAACGATAATTAGAATATTGTCGAACACGTTCTTGCTGGTAGGAATGTATTTTCTCCAGCAGATAAGAATAGAACTGGCTATCCTTCTCCTGGGTGTCTTCCTCATGTTCCAAAAAGAATCGGAATTGACTAATCTTCTGGGAGGAATTATCACAGCAGCTATGATAGTCATGCTACTTTATGCTGAATTAGGGAAATTGGGAATATGGCTTTCGTTACTGGCTTTTGCTTTTATCGGATTTATAATGTTACTGGATAAAGAAATAAGAAAACCCACAAAATTTTAATTATGACAGAATTAAAAGAAATCATCGAAGAATGGGCCACGAAGTACAAGCCCATGCTTCATACGCCCGGAGAAACCGGAAAGAACAAACGGTTTTTCCTTTTCGACAACATTGTAGCTATTCCCTCGTTCATGAGCAAGCTGCCTGACTTGAAATCGCCTTGTGTGGGATACGAATTTGCCCAGGACGGGACGATCAGAGGCGGTCTGGACAAACCTGTGCACGTTATTTATTTCCTCGTTAAAACGGGAAATATGAAGCCTACCGACAAGCAGCAGTCATACGAAGCCATTCAGGAAGCGAAGATGCACATGCAGAAGTTCCTGGCATGGCTTCGCGATCAGCAGGAGAAACGAAAGATTTTCCGGAATATCAATCTGGAAACGGAAGAGCTTCACTATTCTACCTACGGCCCTTTCCTGAACAACTGGTATGCGGTTTTTCTTGAACTGACCGATGTACAAAAAGTAGAGCTTTGCATCGACACGAAGGACTATGTGGAGTGAAAATGAAATCCCGGGACTGTGCTTTCCGTTCCGGGATTTATTCGTTATTTTCTTACTTCATAAAGTAGTTTTACATCTTCGCCATACACTGCATTAAGCGCTTGCTTAAATGGTGCGCTCAGCTTTTCGTCAATATAAGTCGCTACGTATGCAGCCGGTACAGATAGTGTCACTTCCTCACCATTAAGCGAAACAAATTCAAGCGACGACAGCCAGGTGTTAAATTCAACCGGACTTACAGAACCTTGAAGAAGTTCCATAAATGCCATCCATCGGCTTTTATCTTCCTCGCTTATTGTTTTATGCTTGACGGTTTTCTTCTCCTCTACCCTATTATCTTCTTTTGTTTCTTTTGCCTCCGGAGTATGCTGGATAATAAAATTCTTGAGTGAAGTTACCACATAACTTTTCGGATTGTTTACTTTATACCGGTTCATTCGGTCACGAAGTGCCAGCACTTCGGCCCGGAAATCGTTCATCAGTTCTTCAGGGAGCATATCGGTCAGCATACGCACATCTGTTTCCGTCAGTTTATATTCAGAGCGAAGCAAGTCCCAAATATCGGCGGGAAGTTTTTGCTGTCTTCGTTTACGCGACATTTCCTCCCCAAGTTCACTCAGCTTGATTTTAAATAATATCTCGTCAGGGTTTCCTCTCTTCGTTGAACCCTTATATACAGGCTCATAATCAAAAGTAAAGTCCACCTGATTTTCGCTGGCCATACGGTCGAGGTCTTCACGTATCGGGTCCATCACTTCCTTACAAAATTTACTGAATTTCGGGTATCGGTCTTTTTCGTAAGTCTTAGTAACTACCCCGTTCACCTCCACATTTTCCAATGTTATCACTCCCAGGAATTTCTTGAGCTCCACATATTCCACCGATTTCTTTGGGAAGTCTTTCCATCTGGAAAGATAAATATAAATGCTTGGTGTACGTTTGCGTTTGCAGATACGGGCTATTCGGTAAATGTGGTCAAGATAACCTTTCCCGTTACCTAAATCGCACAGTTCTTTCAATACCTTTGCATCCATACGCGCTTCCACGTAGTTCATCCTCCTTTCTTTTTCTTTCGAGCCTGAAACCGGAATCATCGGCATTTCAATCGTAGAAAACAGATGTGCGTATGTACGAATAGGTCTTCCCACTTCATCATATCTGTAAAAAGAACAGTTCATCTTCATCAGATTATCGCATGCCTCACTAAGATACATATAGTCACGAGGACTTACTCCAAGAGAGGAAGCGCTGATTCTGAATGTGAGAATCTGATTGTCGTCCAGGTCATCAGGGAAAAGTGACATTTGTCCGTCTGCACGTCTGTTTTTCAGAAATTCATTGAAGCGGTCTTGCATGGACTTCATGATTTCTATCATAATACTCCGCTGGTAGAGTGAAAAATCTGCCCCTACCATGGCATACAGATAGGGTTGTTTAATAAACTCTACTGAGCTAAGCTCTTTAATCAGTGAGTTGCTTGATTCGGTGGTGCTTTTCTTCCGTCGCATAGGCTATCAGTTTATTTTTCGTATTTCGTAAGTATTCCCATCGGACTGGAATGTACCTACCTTCACGTATTTTTCATCATCAATAAGAGAGAAAACAGATATTCCCAACGCATCGGCCACACTTTCCAGAAATTGCAGGTTAGTACGTGACGGACCGTTTAATTTCTTTGTCAGACTTGAATTGGAAATACCCAGTCTCTTTGCCAGTTCATCCTTGCTTATACCTGACTCTTTTAATCTTTCTTCTAAATAAATCTTCATTGGTTCGTTATTTGGTACAAATATAGATATATTTTCCAAAAACGGAAAATAAAACGACAATATTTTCCAAAAACGGAAAATATTGAATGAAAATAGTTCGGAAAGTTTGCACCTTTAATCTATATATGTTCGGAAATTTTTCCCTATATGACGGAATCTTTACCCATACACACGGAAACTTAGTACATATCGACGGAAATTTTACCCCTAAAAACGGAAAGTTTGCACCTTTATTACTATAACTATTTGTTTTATAGCAAATTACGCTTTACTATATATCTTATATCATAATATCATTAATAAAAGCAGACCGATATATTTTTTCTTTTATCCCTTATTTAAGAAACTATCGTTTCTTTATATTATAACATATAGATAATTATATAGATGCTGAAAATCATTGATTATTAGGTTTTTAAAAGCATGTAGGTGCAATGATTCCGTCAATAGGTGAAAAGATTCCGTCAGTAAGGGAAATTATTTCGTGTAAAGGTGCAAAGATTCCGAACTATATAAAGGTGCAAACTTTCCGAACTTTACAATAAAAATCCATCAAAACCGGAAACGAAACTCCGGACGTGCGTTAATTATGGTATAAACTTAAAACTAAACAACATGAATTTGTCGAAAAGCATTTGCATGGCTGCCATCCTGATTATGGCGGCTTGCAGCAAGGAAAACATCGTCCGTCCGACGGATATGGAGCAGACGAGTGAGAAAACGTGCAGGGTGTCTTTCCTTCCGGTGTTTATGGAAATCGGACAGGGAGACATCAACCAGTGGAATAATTCACGTGCCGGCACGCTGGCCGAGCTGGCCACTACCCTCTCCTATTGGGATTACATGGACGGAGAGCAGATGCAGGCGGACACCGTTTCGCTTCCTTCTCCCATTACCCTGAACATGAAGTATGGAGCGCATCATGTGTACTTCCTGGCTCACAGCAGTACCGGAGGAAGTATGGAAAGCATGAAATATACTCCTGAGAAGGTAACAGAGACTTTCTGGCAGGACTTTTCGCTTCAAGTGGACGAGAATATGGCTTCGAGCCAGGAACTGCAAATGAAGCGCGTAGTAAGCCGTGCCATGATTACCGTGAAAGATGCGTTCCCTGCCTCTGTGAAATCGGTACGGATGACGGTAGGCGGTCATCTTCGAACGCTGGATGTGACTACCGGTAACGGTGACGCGGATTCCGCATCCGACTATACGATTACCTGGGAGATAGGCGACGAGTATGCAGGCCGTAGCGGGCTTTATTTCTCCGTGTTTACCTTCACTCCTACAGAGTCGGAAGAATTTGACGTGGCGCTGAAAATAGAGGCTTTGGGAGCCGACGGGAAAATGCTTTATGGTGCACAGGCTTCCGGCGTTCCGCTTCTGAGGAACCGGTGCACAAACGCCATCTGCCGTCTGTTCAGTGGAAATACAGGAATCACTTTTTCTGATCCGGACGAATGGAATCCGGTCATCGAGATAGAAATGTGACATCATTAAAAAAGCGAAGGGCAGAGAAGCGTGTGCTCCCCTGCCCTTTCGGTGTATGAATTGTGCGGAATTATTTCCCCACGATGTCTTTGTAGTATTTGTCAATGAACTCCTGCGCGGCTACATTCAGCAGGTCGATGACAAACACCAAGGTATCTTTCTTTTCCTTGTTACGGCCTTTGTTCATGCTTTTCTTAATGTCTTCCAGCTTCTCCAGCATGTCTTCGTCCAGATAGACATTCCGCATGATGCGTCCCTCTTTTTCATCTTTTCTAATTCTTTTTCGTATGCCGTTTATTTTCCGTTCTACTGCAGGTGATTCGCTTTTCACGGATTCTTTATCGGGCGCAGCTTCTTGTTCCGGACGGATGTTTTCCTCTTCCTGGTTATTTGCTTCAACACATGAGTTTTCAGCAGTGAAGGTAGCAGGAGATTCTCCCGTCTTTTCTTCTGCCTTTTCCTGAGTCGCAGCACTCTCCTCCCCTGCCTTCTCCGCGTTGGCGCGTGCTTCCTCAATGCCCTGCCGAGCATCAAGCATTGTTTCATTCAGGTTGAATCGTTGTTTAGCCATAATCGTGGGTTTTACTGGTTATCTAATCGTGATAGAATCTCTTTTGCCAGCTCCATGTAGTCGGCAGCTCCCGTGCAGTTGGGCGCAAAATCGAACACGTTCATGCGCTGCGCAGGCGATTCGGCCAGCTGAATGTTCGTGCGGATGGTGGTATTGAACACCTTCCCAGGGAAATTCTGATTCATCTGTTCGTATGCCTGACGGTGAAGCGACAGACGCTTGTCGTAGCGTGACATGATGTAACCAAGGATTTCAAGTTTCGGATTCACCAGCTTTTTGATTTCCTCGTATTTTGCGGTAATCAGTCCCATTCCGTCCAGGGCAAATACTTCGCAGTTGATAGGAATCAGCAGGTAGTCAGAAGCCACCATTGCATTGATAGAAACCAGTCCGTAGTTCGGAGGGCAGTCAATCAGGATAAAATCATAATGGTCTTCCAGATTGTTCAGCATCATGCGCAGGATGTATTCGCGTCCGGTACGGCTCACCAGTTCCTGTTCGCACTGGTATAAGTTCGGGCGTGAAGGAATGAAGTCGAAGCTTTCTTCGTTTTCATTTTCACAGAACACACATTCCATGATGCTGGCGTTTCCGGACATGGCTTCGTAAAGGGTTTTACCATCCTTTTCCGTGGCCAGACGAAATCCCATCATTTTTGATGCGTTACCCTGTGCGTCGGCATCTATTACCAGCACACGTTTACCAAGAGAATGTAAGGCTTTTGCCAGATTGACGGTGGTAGTGGTCTTCCCTACTCCACCCTTAAAGTTGAATGAAGAAATTGTAATTGCCATATCAAATGTTTTTGTTTTATTACACTGCAAAGATAGTCGTTTTTTTTCATTTCCGCCATAAATACAGAAATATTTTTATGCAAAAATGTAAATATTCAAATGTGCAAACGCATAAAAGTATTTTTGAATAAAAATATAAAAACATTTTTGTGTGGATACATAAAATAATAATAGTATAAATGAATAAAAGCATAGAAGTATAAAAACATAAAAGTATTTTTATATAAACATACTTTTGTGTGGAAATACAAAATGGATGAGAGAAAGATATTTTAGTACAAAATCATGGAAGTATGAACGTATAAAAGAATAATTGAGTAAAAGTATAAAAGTATAAAAACATAAAAGTATAAAAACATAAAAGTATGAAAGAGTAAAAGTATCTACATTCAAATATTCATATATGCAAAAGAATAATAATGTTTTAATACAAATGAATGAAAATATAAAAGCATGAAATAATAAAAGAGTAAAAGTATTTTTATATAAAAGCATAAAAGCATGTTTGAATAAAAGTATTTATTATAAATCAGATAATCAATTAGTTTCAAAGTTTGCTTATGTGCGGTAAAAACATTATATTTGCAAAGAATTGAGCATGAAAATGTTCTTTGTTTTATTACACCTGGATGGGGAACAGTGGTTCTTCATCCTTTTTCTTTTTGATATTCAGAGAAAATAGGATATATTTGCATCATCATGAGAAAAATAGTAACCATGTTATTGCACACGGTGGTGTGCACTTTATTCTTTATTTTGACAGAATTAAACTTACACAAAGTCCTATTTTCCTGTGAAGGAAGATGGAAGGATAATCGCAAAAAGTAATGTTGTTTGATACAATCATTATCAGTGTTATGTTTACCGCGCTTCCCTGTGAAGGGAGGTGCGTTTTTTTGTCCTTCATTACCATATTAACCTTGTATATCTTTGTACCAAAACAAACGAAAGATGAAGAAACCGACCAAACGTCTGCTCTGGACGGAGGCGTACAAGCTGATGAACGCCCGCACTCCGGACGGGAAAAATAAGCCGTTCGACATACGTTTTGTGTGTAAGGACGGAACGATAAGCGAATGTTACAACGTGCAGCGTGCCGTTTCGTACAACCGCGAAAAGGGATACCGTAAACTGGTAATGCCAAACGGAGATTTCCGTTACGTGTACGACGTACTTATTCTGCAGATTAACGACACAAAGATATTGGTTAAGTAGTTATATGGCGACAAACACAAAAAATACAAACCGTAAGAAGTCCAACCAGGGAATAAAGGAGTTCAGAGGAAAAGTGACTTCACTCGTAGACCGTGGATACCAGTATATCGGAATGGCCCGCGTGTCGGAAATCCCGTCTGTATCTTCCTCGGAAATGATGAAAGGGGGAGGGGCTATCGGCGGGCTGCCCATTCATGGCACGTTTGATATTTTCGACAGCCGGCAGTCAAACCCGGTGCCGGTCAGCAATGCCGGGACACCCGGATTGGGGTACATTCCATGGGGACCTGGAAACATGCTGCCGAATACCATCTACAAGCTGGTAGGCAGTCTGCCGTACACGGCGACCGCCATCAAATATATTATCGACCTGACGGTAGGGCTCGGGCCACAGCTCATGTACCGATGGTCACGCTATGTAAACGGTACGGTAAAGACTGAGCTGATTCCCTTCAAGGATGCCGGACTACTGATTCGTAACCGAATCATGGAGATTCAGGCACAGATTGACCAGCAGAAAGCAGAAAGCGGCGAAGAGCAGGGTGGGGGAGGTACAATCACCTGGTCGCAGGCCGTCTCCGGAGAGGAGCAGAAAGATACCGCACAGGTTGGAACACCGGAATACGAGCTGAAGCAGCTTCGTGAAGACTATCGCACCTGGGAAGAGACCGACAAGGAATGGGACAAGTTCTGCGAAAATAACAATCTGGAACTTCACTACCTGAAGTGCATGACAGACGACGCGCACATGGACATTTATTTCCCGACCATCGGGCTAAGCATCGGACGGAAGGACCAAGAGTGGGACCCGAAAATTGTCAAGTTAGGAAACATTCCGGCGGTGTGCTGCCGTATGGAGGAAATGGACGAACGGATGCGCATCAACTACGTGTATTATGCGGAGAAGTGGAGAAAGGATGCCACGCCAAAGCTGGAAAGAAAGGATGTAGTGGCCTATCCCACACTGATGCCGGAAAACATGCTTACAGAGCTTCGCCGTCAGGTGGAAAAGAGTAAGAACCGTCCTCCGAAGAAACGTACCACCTGGTTCTGCTGCCCAAGCTATTACCCTTCAATGCTGAAACCTTATTACCCGCAGCCCGCCTGGTGGAGTATCTTTCCGTCGATGACCTACGATTACGCCACGACATTGATTACCGACAAGGCCATAGCCCGACAGAATGCGACCATGTGGGGGAAAATGATTTTCATCAACAACGAATACCTTCGTGCGATGTTCGATGAAATGGGAGCGGATACTACCGAAGCGAAACAAGCTGTACGTGACAGTATCTATAAGAAGGTGAATGAGTTCCTTCAACGCCGCGAGAACAACGGGAAAACTATCTGCCTGGACTCGTTTGTAGGTCCTGACGGAAAGACGATGCAGCATGCGGTGGAAATTGTGGATGTGCCACAGCTGACAAATTCCAGGGATTTAAAAGAGGAGTTGTCCGAAATCTCAAGCGTGGTGTTCTTTGCCATAGGGGTTCACCCTTCTTTGATTGGAAGCACACCCGGGAATAGCGGAAGCACCGGAGGTACCTACATGCGCGAATTGCAGTTGCTCAAGCAAAACCAGCTTTCTACCCGGCAGCGCATTTATCTGCGGTTCCTGAAGAATATCTATACATTCAACAAATGGGACAAGCACGGAGAAATAGTCATCCGTCAGCAGACATTTACCACGCTCGACCGTAGCGCAACCGGCACAGAAGAGACAGAATCCACGCTATAACATACATTTTTCTTCTTCTTTTTTTTGGTTTTATTCACAGAAAAAATCCCGGCAAAACGTCTGATTTGTCGGGATTTTTGTTGATTTTGGCTCAAGTGTTTATTAATAGATTTTTCAGTGTCGATACTACGCCACTTCAGTCGCGCTTAATAGATTTTTTAGTGGCGATACTACGCCACTGAACTCGCGTAACTACGATTTTTCTTCATCTTTGCTTTTTGAATCTTTATTTTCCGGCTGTTTTTCATGGCTTGTGTTCCCTTGAATGGCGTTTAAAAGATTGATAATCAATCTGTGTTCAATCCGCTTTATCATCAGGAACTGGGTGCATGTCTTGGCTATCTGTGCAATGATGAAAGAAAGCATCAATATAATAGAGATGAAAAAATTGTACAACAAGTCCCTTGTTTCAGTCCCGTTAAAATATGAAAAAACAGAAAAGGCTATTTGAGCACATACGAAAATAGGGAAAATAAAGTTGATTGCTTTTAAGATTTTATCTTTCATAATCCGTTTGTATTTTTATGTATAAATGAATGTATAAAATTACTGTTCTATTTCCACACGCAGATAGGGCATTCCGCCTGGTAGCATTGGCCATATCTCCTCGTCTGGTGTAAGCATCCGCATCTGTTTTGAAGCGAGTCCAAGCAGGCAAAGCTTTTCTACTTCTGTATGGAATCCTGTCCATAATTCTCCATCTTTTGCGCAAGCAGCTTGCAGGAAAGAAGCTCCGCCACCTTTATCTTTAAAGAATCCGTCAGGTAATTGCAACAACATTTCTCTGATTTCCTGCCGGTGCTTTTCGATACGTTCCGTATGGAATCCTACATTTACGTTGGTATTCTGAATAGAACGCACAAAAAAATGAAGTCCTTCTTTCTTACATTCTTCGTATTCTTCGTGGCTGCGAAACATGCAGTCGGCGAAAATTCGGTCTACGTTTTCAGTATTCAGTTCGGTCATGGCTCTGTGATTTTAATGTCGTCAAGGTTATTGAAATTAACGATGATTTCGCTAATAACGTATATATACTCTCCTTTCCTTTCACTTCCCAGATAGGTGGTAGTATTTATTTTGTCAATATTAGAATGTGGAAAAGCGTTTTCAAAGAGTTCTTTCAGCATATTGAAGTTCTTTTCGGAGGCAGTAAGGTGCTGCCCGTATCTTACGACAGATGACACATCGAATCCTTTTTGCTTCAACATGGACACCTGCTCTTCTGTTTTTCTCACATGTCTGAAAGAAAGGATATATCCTCTCAGAGTGACAGTCATTCCGTATTCATTGAATGTAATGCTTTCTATATTTCCGGTTCCTTCGTTGTGCCACCATTCATCAAATGATTCAGTGATAAGTTTCAACCTTTCCCTTGCATCCTCGTTCGATACCTTCATGCCAAGCTGTTTTCTTAGTTCACGGTTCTCATGGTTGAGTGAGCGTATTTCCTGGATGTATTCATTGTACTTTTTATTCAGGCTGTCTTCATATCCAAGTTCGTTCAGGATGTCTATTGCATTCTTATGAAACAATTCAAGCAATGCTTCTTTTGTACCCTCTTTCAGGCTCCCTTCTTTTAGCATGTAAAGCAATAAAGAGATTCTTTCGTTTATTTTCTTCTGTTTCTCTGTCAGCTTTTCGTAAAGCATTCCGTCCGGATCAAGAACTGGAGTATTATCATCGTTCTTTTTAAAGTTTATTTTTCTTTCTTCCATGGTTTATTCGTTTTAAATGTTTTCGGCCAGCAAGTCTGCTATGTCATCAAGTCTTATCAATTCGCTTTCCTCGCATGAATTTATGCAAAGAATAATGAGTCTGTTTATCTTTGCTTTTCTATTCATTACTACATCCAGCTTTGTTTTTCCTCGATTTACATGTATTAAACCCAAATGTTCATTTACCGCTTCTTTCAGTTCCTCAGATGGGTTCTGTTCCGAAGATTTGGCAAATTGAATCATCAGTCTGACAGCTTCTTCTTCACTGTCTTCCAATTCACGTTTTTCTATGTAGTAATAAGTCCCGCTTTCATCCAGCATAAAGGATTCCAGATCGGCGTATTCTTCACACTCGTATTTTGACTGTACTACGTTTACAATATCCAGTGCTTCATGCGCCATATCCCTTTCGCCTGAATCAATATATCTGTCACATTCATGAGCGAAAATGTCTCGTATATATACAAGCTGGTCCTCGGTAAATTCTTTTTTCATGGTTTATTTTTTAATGTGATAACAATCATATAATTCTCCGGTAAATATAAAAAATTATTTCATTTATTATTTTTTACCTTCTGATTTTGATTCCATAATCTTACTCCGGTAGTGGGTTATCAAATATTTCTTTCAGTTTATTCATTGATTCCTGAATACGTTTTTCAAGGTTTTCCATGTAGTGGTCATCATTTATCGGATTGGGGATAAATGTTGTTTCTACTCCGTAACGACCTATGTCAAGAGGAAGAGGGAAGAACGCAACAGTATCTACTGTCGTTCCTGGAATCAAATTGACGGTAATGCTTACGCCTTTAATGTCTTTCACCATCGTAAACCAGACGCTATGATTCTTACACGTTGCGAGGTCCTTTATCAGTCCTTTCTCTTCCAGTGGTTTCAGGTATTTCGTAATGTATAAATCGGTGTTTGCTGATTTCCTGTTTAGTTCATCATTAAGGGTTTTATTTGCATTCATCAGTCTTTGATAAATAAACCTCCGTTCAGGTGACCGGAATGTTTCCTCCACCGATACATCGGACTTGAAATATGTGATATGGTCTTCATCGGCCTCCGTTTCGATAATTACTTTCATTGAGTTTTCGCGTGAGGGTTCATTTAGTCTGAACATGATACGACATCTGCATGGAATCACCCGCAAGTCTGCGATAATTCCTTTCTCTTCCAGCGGTTTCAGGTATTCAGACACATATTTTTCTATTGAGTAATCGTTTGCGGTCATAGGCTTATTCCTATTTGATAAATTGTTCTTTTATATACTTTATTCCTTGAAGGATATATTGTTCAATTGTCTCTGTGTAATGCGGGTCATTCTTCGGGTTTAGAAGTCCGGCCCTGTACAATGGCCTGTATTTGCAAAATCCAGTAGTGGGATAAAAAAATACGCAGTCTTCATTTTTACCTGGTTTTAAATGCGCGGATATTTCTTTCCCATTTATGTTTTCTACCAGCGTAAACCAAATATCTCTCTCACAGTCTTCATAAACGTCCTTTATAAGACCTTTTTCTTTTAGCGGTTTTAAGTATTTGGTGATATATTTATTTCCTTCCTCAATAACAACTCGATTGCTCTTTTCATCATACTGCTTCACCCATTTCATTTCACCTTCTAACCGCTCTTTAGCCTCTGTAATGAAATAGAGTATATTTTTTAGTTCATCGTATGAAGCCTGGTAACTAATCGCAGAAAAGAACAAAGTAAACTTGATTGTGTTTGAGTTGTTTTTTTTGTTTATTTCTGCTTTTATTGGAAGTCCTTTTATTAGTTCCTTCAATTGGAAACGTATCCTATTCAGATTAGGGTAAATTCGTATTCTGTATATGGTTCCTTTCTCTTCCAGCGGTTTCAGGTATTCAGACACATATTTTTCTATTGAGTAATCGTTTGCGGTCATAGGGCTATTTTTCTTTTATTTCTCTGATTGACTGCATGAAATAAGCATTATCCAGCATGTTGAGAAGTCCTCTTTCTTTTTCACTGATATACTTTTGTTTGTTCCACATTTCATATAAGGCATCTTCGGTGAGAAGTCCTGCCGGTAAAATACGTCTGGTGAAGGATTTCATATCTACATGCTTGATATGGTACTGCCAGCATTTGTACTGCATGAAGTTTGCATATTGGACGGCTATTCCCGGTCGGTCAATCACAGATCCGAGGAAAAGCAGGACTGCGTTCTCAATGGTGTAGGTGTGGTTCTCTTTTATCCGTTCGTGAAGGATGGCGGTTCCGTTCCATTTACCTAGCAAGGATTCAAAATTTTTGTCTGTTCTGTAATGGGGTTCGTTTATCATGCACATAAACAAAGTTTTTCCTTCTTCCGGTGTTAATTCTCTTTTGGGTTTCCGGTCAAGTTCCTCACACCATTTCTGAATGGCGTCCGGACCGAGGTCTTTCTGATGTTTAAATTCCATAGCAAAGTTGTTTTGGGGATTTATTTCTGTTTTTCGGTTTCTTGGTAATCACTCCATTCTCTTATCTCTGCATTGCAGCAGGGGCACAAAACATATAGCAATGTTTTTTCTATTCTTGTAAATGGGAACTCCCCATCACTCCTGGATTGCACGTCCCTTTTATCGAAAGTAAACTCACACCCGCAGAACTGGCAGGTCGCTATTTTCTTTTCGTATTTCCCTTCTTTTATAACTTCAATCATATTGTTAAAGGTTACGACAACACCACATACATGGCAGCCAAAAACAGATAATATAATTTGGTTTTACTCATGGCTGATTGCATTTACATATTGTTCCAGAATTGATTTCACTTTTCGGATGGATTCTGTTTCCAGGTGTATGACTGGGTGTGCATATTCTTCAAATCCATCTTCGTTCGTATATAGAATATACAGCATATCTTCTGTAAATTCCACGCCTTTAAATCTGACTTCATCGCCATCTGCCAGGACAAATATTTCATCCTCTAAATCCAGCTCGTCGATAATCTCATAACTTTCTATACTGAAATCGTCCATGTCATCATATTCACAGACGGGAGCCAGAAGCAGATAAATTTCTCCGTAGAGCTTGAATCTCTCCAGCATTTCTTCAGGTGTAATTTCTATTTTCATGGTTGCTTAGTTTTGATTAATATCCGTTTTCACATGCTTTGCAGCAAAATTTCTCACGGTTTCCAGCATCGGAATCAGTGATTTCGTATTTACGTCCACACTGCTGGCAGGTATATTCAATCACGTCCGACTGATAGTATTTGCAGGAATCTTCCGCTTTTACTTCCGTCCCGAAATTGGTACATTTCCCGTCGCCATAGCTGTTGCATGTTGCGCAGGTGTGGGAGAAGGATGCGGATTTTTTTAGAAGTTCTGGATTGTCATGAATGTTCCCCACAATTTCACACTGGAAGCCTTCTTCGGCTGTCTCGGTAAAGGAGTGTAGTGGGAATCCTCCATAAATCCGTTCGTTACATTCTTCTACGGAAGCATAAAACATACCTGCCTGGAATCTGATTACATACAGTTTGTTGTCATGCTCCCATCTCACGATGTCGTCTTTGTATATTTCTTTCCCGTTTTTGTCTGGGAGGCCGGAGAACTGGCCGATGGTATCTTCGTTTACGCATTCTCCTTTTCGCCAATCATCTTTAGGGAGTATGACGAAGTTATTCTTACGGTCTTCTGCCAATCCTCCATAAATCCATTGATTATGGATTAATCCTTTCCCTCTGAATTTTATTATTGGTTCCATACATCTACATAATAATTGTTCCAGAATTATTTTCTATGTATGTTTGAGTCTTCACGAACCGTAACCATTGATTACGGATTTTCCCCCAATATTCAATATCAATACTGTTGAAAATATGCCTGCGAATTTTTGAAGCTTTTTTAGCGTATTGCATAATGTCTTCGATAGGCCGTCTCATTCTTCTTTGAATATCAAAACCAATCTCTTCAATTCTATTATAACAATTCACTTTTATGTAACATAGTCCGATGCCTTCTACTTCTGCAAAGACAAATATGTCACTTAAAAATAATGGGTTATGTATCTCATATATTTTCATATCAGTTATTTTTCTGTATTGGGTAGTAAATCTTTTTTGTAAGTCCATTTCACGGCAGGAGAATAATATTCCTCCCAATCATCATCATAATCAACGATTTTCCCATTTCCCAAGAGCAATACAACATCATCATGGTTGTTTATATTTATATCGAAATCATGCCATACGCTGTTAATCTTACTTTCGTATCCATCCAGGAAACCTTCGCAATATGTCGTAGAGTCATAAGAGGACGGATTATCTCGGACAAGTTCTGATTTTGATTTGATCAACGGCATAAGTCGTGTGATTTTTTGCATACGTGAGTGTACATTGTTTGCATGTGAAAGTGCCTTATCCGCATTATCGAGCATGATGTTTATTTTATCTTCTTTTTTCATGGTTTGTCTTTTAAGTATTCCGGGTTCAGGTGATTATTATGTATAAGCCATTCAATCATGCAAATAACGGTGTCAAAAGAACCAATATTCATTTCCTGGTGCTTCATATCATATCCAAGTACTTCGTATGAAATAAACCAGAAGGTTCCGTCACTATTCATTGCAAAATCAGCATTTGGGCGGTTACTTTGAGTAATTGACTTTGGCATAATTTCCAGAAGCCGGTCAAGACTCCATGCAGGAACATCTTTTCCCCAGAGAGCGTCGAAAATCTCCTCTCCGGTCACCAGGGTTCCGTCCGGGTGTTTATGGAAAGGGCTTTCTAGTTTTGCTATTCTTTCCGGTGTCCAATACTTCCCTCTCAATGTGGGAGGTTTTGTTTGAAGTTCCCATTCCCATGATTTTACCCGGCTGTTGGTGTGGTGATACACCATGTCGGCCGTTTCCGGTTTCAGTCCCAGCGAAAGAAGTATTTCCGACTGGTCGCGTGTGGTTGCTATTTGTGATTTGAAGTCCATATTTTATTCCTCCACTTTTACAAAGATTACACCAGTTTTATCATTTCGACTTATATCGCATTTACCTACAAATGCTTCAGCAAAATCGTCACACATCGGGAAATTCTCGTTCCAGAAAAAACATCCTACACACGATGTAGGCTTTTTAGATGGTTCAACTTTCAGCTTCACCAGCCCGCACTGGAAAATTTCTCCTATTTTAAATTCCTTCTTCGCCATATTATAATTCCATTGATTTTTGAAGTTCACTGACAAGTGCATCCGCTGATTTGACAGACACTTTAGCAAGTGATGTAAATGGGAAATCTTCTTTTGTGGTTAGAAATTGCATTAGCTCAGGACTCGCATGATTCGCTGCCATTATTGCAATTGCAGCCTGTATCCTTACTTGCTGCCAATCAGGATAAACATTTTTGAAATCCAGTTCGGTATCAAAATAGGTATTCCCATCAGAGTCTTCATATACACTTTTTGCACCAGACTTTGCAGTAGGTTGAGAGTTAAGGTTAAACTTAACTTCAACAATTTTACCGGTATATAAAACTTTTGCTTTCATGTTTTATTCCTCTACTTCTACAAAGATTACATCAGTTTTGTCTTCTCTTTCAGCATGGTAACAACTACCAATAAATTCTTGTACAGCTGTGCAATATTCCAGCCCAACCAGGTCACATCCAGTACAAGTACCTATCTTTTCTTGTTTAACTACTTTCAGCTTCACAAGCCCACACTGAAATGTTTCTCCGACTTTAAATTCTTTCTTCGCCATAATTAATCTTCGTCTTTAGGGAACAACTTCTCAATATCGTTGGTATAAAAGCTCAGTATATCTTCAAAATGATCAATGTAAATACCTGTTCTTTCTGCTAAACAATTAGGGAATCGTTCAGTATCTATTTCCAATATCTTATCAAAAACAGTCGTGCAATTAGAATATTCTATCCATACCGCAAGGCCATGGCCCATTTGCCATTCATATCCATCAATCAGTTCTGTGAGTAATTTTAATTTCTTGAAATCCATATCCTATTTATTTTCATTGTTCTTTAATCGAATTTGTTCCTGAAGCTGTTCAGCATTCTTTTTCTGAAAGTTCGGACACTGATATACATCTCCAAACGCGATTAGTACCATGACAGGGAATAGCATCCCATGCTGGCAACTTCTTCCAAATGCGTCAGCAAATGTGCAGTCTTCGCACCGCCCGTTTACGTCATACGCTGCCATATTATTTTTCTTTTTTATCGTTTTGTATTTCAGATAATTTATTAATCACTAGGTATGTAAGCATAAATTCTATAAAAAGAATGTCGTAATCCAAACCGGAGAAATAGCTCATTGCCATAACGAAAGCCACAAGACCTACAAAAATTGCTGTAGCAATAAAATACTCTTTCATCATTAATACCTGAATTTACCGAACTGAATAACTGCCATCGGCTTGCTGAAATCATAACCCCGGAACCACTCTTTCCAGTCGTCTATCGACAGGCCATCGTTGGCCGCAAGTTCTTTCAGTTCCGGATATTTACCGTCGATGTCAAAGAAATTGAAAGAGGCACATCCGTCGCGATCCAGCTGGAAGGTAAGTTTCTGAATACCTGTTCCGGATTCTGCGGTCAGACAGCCTATTGTTATTTGCCTGCTGAAATACGGACGGCCTTCCCACTGACGGACGGAGATAACCGCGTTACCTTGCTGCACCTCGTGTATGCGTTTTGCCCAAAGTGGAAAGTTGGACCGGATGGTGTGTCGTTTTTCTCTGGAAAGGAATTTCTCACGGAATCCGGTAGGTTTTCCCGACCTGGGATGTTTGGTCGGGAAAGATTGCGAAAGCATGAGCACGTAAGTCTTTTTCATAACTTTTTTAGATTTCATGTTCATCGTTTTATTACATTTACCTACCGCAAAAATAATAATTTTCAACCGAAATCGCATTAAAATTGTTTCTAAATTTCATAAAACCTCCGATTTTTCGTTTTTTGTCCTTCAAACTACCGAATCAGACCGCTAACTTTGAGGAAAAACACAAAGACTATGTTAGTAACGAAAACCGAAGAAATCAGGGCATACGTGCCCACCAGCGTGTACAGCGGCGACCAGTCACTTCTCACAATCATGGAAGAAACAGAAGAGAACATTCTTGTGCCGATACTTGGGCGTAAACTCTACGAAAAGGTATGCGGAGAATACGATAAGGCCATGGAAGAGTATGGCGGAGTGACGGCGGACTACGTGGAAAAAGAAAACCTTACACCCGAAATCCGTCTGATACGTGCCTGCCAGCTTCCGGTGGTCTACTTGTCGCTGGCCAACAGCACCGGCATTCTCACGGTGAGTCTGAACGACGGGGGTGGGCTGAATCAGGTGTACACCGACGGGTACGACAAGGCCGACGAGAAATCTGTGAGCCGGTTTGAGCGCGATGCGTATTTCAAGGGCCGTCGCGGAGTGGACCGTCTGCTGGTATTCCTGGAAGAGGATGCGTGCAGTCAGGCTCCCGTGTTTGCCGATTTGTGGCGCGAAAGCCGGTATTTCTACCTGCAGGGCGACTTGCTGTTTACTACCGCCATCGAGATGAACCGTTTTCTGGATATTAACGAAAGCCGGGAGAAATTCATTGGCATGCTTCCTGACATCCGCTATTGCCAGAGCGCTTACATAGAGCCGGAGATAGGGGAGGAGCTGACCGATGCGCTGGTGAAATGGTGCACGCGCTCGCTAAAGTCCGACCTTTTCACGGGAGAAGACAAGGATGCCATAAATGCGGTGTGGCAGAAGGCGGTGGACTGTCTGCGCATGGCGCTGGCACTCTACATCGAGTCTCGCCGTCCGGAAAAACAGCGCAAGTACAGCGAAAACGAGGCAGCTTACTCCATGACAAAGGCGAGGAAATTCATTTCCAACCATCAGGATTCTTTCGGAGAGTTTATAAAGGATTCTCCGCTGTATGTGCCGCCGCTCACTGAAACAACCGCACCGGACAAACAGCCCATATTCGATTACGACAACCAGGACAACGCCATCTTCGTCATGCGTCCGCAAGCCTTCACCAGGCACTGATTTTTTGTCCTTCATTCCCAATTGTCATATACCTAACTTTGGAGTATAAAGAAACGACAAATGGATACGACAAACTACCAGATACATCTTCCGGCCCTTCCCGACAGCTGGAACCGGCTGTCGACCGAAGAGCTGGAAGAGGTGAACAGACTTTACAAGCGTAAGGAGGCTATGGCTGCGGCAGGCGACGAGGAACGTGCCGACCGCCTTTTCAAGCTGAAGTGCTTCATGCTTTTTCTCGGACTGAAAATCGTGCGTCGCACCGTGACCGATGAAAATGGTGAGACGGTGTTTCTCTTCCGGCGCAAAGGGATTCGCCACCTGTTTGAGCGCATTCCCATGCGGGCATGGCAGGTGGACCAGTGGATAGACCAGAAGCTCGGTTTTCTGGACAATCCTTTTGCACGCACCGTCACTCCCTACGGAATTATCCTCCTTCGTATGGGAACCCTTCGTCTGAAAGCGCCGAAAGATGTGATGTCCGATGTCAGCTTTGCGCAGTACCAGTCCGCACAGAACCTGCTTATCATGTACTGGGATGCACAGAAGGTTCTACAGACGCTTGTAAGGCGAAAATCTACCCATGCCGCCATCCGGATGCAGTTGCGCCGCATGAAGCATGCACGATGCCGGTTTCTGGCTACGCTGTTCAACGAATCTGTGCGCGAGACGGGAGAGATACGCGAAGGACGCTACCTGCGTAAGTGTAAGCGCCGCGTGTGGTCGTTTAACTCCGGGCAGATACAGAAAAACGCCCGCTGGTTTAGCATGGTAGAAGCCCGCATGTTCCCCGTCATGGTGCAGTATTTTCAGAGCGTGCAGGAAGCCTACGCACGCATGTATCCGGAGCTGTTCACGCCTAACGGGAAAAAGAACGGACGGCAGAACCCCATCAAGATAGAGGTGGAAATGATTAACAACATCATGAAGTATCAGGGATTCAGTGACTACGACGCAGTGTACGACAGCGAGGCGGTCCGCATCCTGGGAATTATGAATGCCATGGCCAAAGAAGCAAAGGAAATTGAGAAAATGAATCAGAAATACAGAAAAGGGAAATGATAACCGATTACCAGAGTAACGCATACCGAATTTCTTACCAGGGCGTGTCCATGATAGAAAATGCACTGGAAAACCCCAACCTGATTCAGGTGGGGGTGGTTCCGGGCTGTACCATCATGGTGGCTCCGCAGAAAAGCTACGGAATAGATTATCTGCCCAACGGAGAATACCGAAGCTGGACGCTGACGGGATACAACACCCGTCTGAACCGAAAGGAGGCACACTACATCTATGCCCGTCTGGAACGTGATTCTGACGATGCCATGGTGCTGTTTTCCGTGAACGACTATGCTACTGACGGAAGCATCGGCGGAGAGAATCCCAGCGAAGATTTCTATTACATACGTATCGGAAGCATTACCGCCACCGACAAGCTGGAAGGTGCCACTCTCGACCGTGAAATTACACTGGACTACGGTAAGCTTTCTACTCCTGCAGGTAATGACCAGGATGCAGCCGGATGGAAGGAACTGTTCGAACTGACTGCAGAAGGATTGATCCGTCCGCTGAAACGCTTCACTTCCTACATAGTTCAAGGAACACTTTCCATTATCGGCAAACTGGTTATCAACGACAAGCAGATTTCTGATGTGGCTCGCCAGGGAGATGATGAAGAATTTACCCCCAATGACGAAGCGATACCTACCACCAAACTTCTTACGGGAAAGTATTTGAAATACCTTCGCAGCTTCTTCCTGAACAAAGACCGAGAAGATTCTACTCAATTTCTTCAAAAATTTCTTGGAGGAATAATATTACCATTTTTACAATCAGAATCATTTACATCTGGTATTTTAGGTTCAGGATTTCTGCTAAAGACAAATGAAGATGGTATAAGCTACCTGGAAGTTGACAAGATATTTGTCCGTATGAAAGCTATATTTCAGGCTCTTGAGATTCTTAAAACAGAGCTTGGAGGTGCTTCGTTTTTGTTTAATGCTTCAGGAGCAAGAGGAACAATCATAAAAGTTGAGCAGATAGAGCAGGAAGCTTATTTTATAGACGGCGACAAGGGATATTTCCCCAATGAAGATGAAGCTTATTTTTCTGATATATACAGATGCTATTTTATGACGGACGACGGAGAAACCGCTGTGGAAAATCTTTTCAAGGTAGGCGATTTTGTACGTTCGCAGACGTTTAATATAAAAGCTGGAGTATATGAAAACGTAAGTAACCATTACTGGTGGCGTAAGGTGGTAGGAATAGGTAAGGACTACATAGATCTTTCTTCTGTAAGTTATCAGGAAGACAGTGACATTCCAAAAGAAGGAGATGTAATTGTGCAGCTTGGTAATGAAAGAAACGAAGACCGGCAGAGTGCAATTGTACTTTCCGCATACGGAGATGGAGCCCCGTATCTTACAATGTATCAAGGAATAAACTCTTATTCACTGAAAGACAAAGATATATTTACAATCGGATATGATAATGTAAAGAAAGAATGCTATCTTAAAAATTACGGTAGGGCATATATAGGCACAAGAGATAGAAAAGTATATTTTGATTTTTCAAGTAAGAAGCTGGACATAAAGGCAGACAGTTTTACATTCAGTACAGGAGAGGTAGTAAAAGATGAACTTGAAAATAATAAAAAAAATATAGAGAATGTTTCATCGGAAATTTCGGTAGTAAAAGATCAGATCTCATTGAAAGTAAACACAAATGATCTTATACAAACAGGTATTGACATTACTAAAAAAACAGTAACAGTTACAGCCAGTAGTTTTTTTGTAAATAATTCGAAAGGAACTCCAATTGCGGTATTTACTACTGATTCATCTGGGAAACCTATACTTAAAGCTGATTATATAGATGTAGATAATTTGAAGGTAAAACATCTGGATGGTGCAGACGGGACTTTTACAGGAGAGTTGAAAGCCGCTACTGGTACGTTCACCGGAGGTGTTGTTACCAATTCTGATGGGAATAGGATTATATTAGATCCAGATTCAAGGCAAATGGCTCTTGTCTCAAGTTCCGGATCTATGCTTTCAAGCTGGTTTTTCTACAATAATTCTGGATATGAATCAGCCGCATTGTGTTTAAAAAACATAGAAGGAGAGTCTCTTTATATTTATCCTTTTGATATAAGGATGAACAGTGGCGATAAAAGTACACAGATAACAAACGGAGATATAAGGTTAAAGATGGGGACTTCGGGTATGGTTATAAACCCTATTCAAATATCAATGACTGAAGGAGGAAATTCAGTGACAGGATTTACTGGAAGTTTCTTGATTTACTCATTATATGATGAATCAAAGCCTATAAGTGAGAAGATATGGAAGAAGGTGAGTGTAAAGAATGGACTTATATATAAGATAGAAAACTGGTTTCTGTAATGAGGTAATATGGGAAAAGGAATAATTAACTATGATGCAGCCACAACAAATGAGCTGCTTGAATACGTCAAGAACATTAAAGACGGAGGTGGAATAAATCTTGATGCACCTAAAGACGGAAATCTATATGGGCAGAAAGATGGTGAATGGGTTAAAGCTCAAGAACAACTTGAAAGTGGTAAAAATATAAAGACTCTTAATGGAGTTTCTGTATTGGGAGGAGGAAATATTGATGTAGCGCCCACAATAGGAGAAAACGGGAATTGGTACATTAACGGAGAAGATACAGGGAAGCCCGCAAAAGGAAAAGATGGAGCTGATGGTGTATCGTTGGGAGAGATTGCTCTAGTTCAGTCGCTTGATACATCAGCAGGATCTGAAAATAAAGTAATTTCTCAAAAAATAGTCAGTAAAGAATTAGCAGAACGAGTGGCATACGATTCGCTTGGGAAGGTAGACGAAGTAACCGTGTAGACTTTTTGTCCTTCATTACCAGTGAATGATACGATAAATTTGTAATAAAAGAAATACCCATCATGAAGATATACGCAGGACAAACCCTTGAAGGAACAATGGTATTTACCGATGACGACGGGAGCCTTGTAACTGATTTCTCGCAGACAGAAATCAAGTTGCTTTTGCGCAACCGGCACGACGATTATCAGGTTCTTCTTTCAAAGGAGAATATGCAGACAGAAGAGAGCCAGGTAAAGTTTACATTCTCCTCTGATCAGACAAAGAAGCTGAGTGTGTCTGCCATAATCGAAGTAAAGCTTATCGTCGGCGAAGTGGTTCGAATAGCCAAGCAGGAACAGATAGAAGTAGTAGATAACCGCATTAAAGACCTATAGCATGAAAGTAAGAATTACATTTCAGAGTCCTCTAACCACGATAGGGGAGAAAGGTACAGGCTGTGTGGAGCTTCTTCTTGGTACAATTCTTAAAGGCGATAAGGGAGACCCTGGAAGAGACGGAAATGATGGTGCGCCAGGTCAGAATGGTGCTCCCGGGAAGTCGGCCTACGAATATGCGAAAGAACAAGGATTTTCCGGAACAGAAGAACAGTTCTCGCAAGCACTTGCAGGCGTGTTTCTTCACGAAAATATAGGTGAAACCGATGAAGTGACTATATAACCATGCAGAAAATAAGAATAGGGAAAGAATTTTCCGTAAGGTGGACACTAACCGTGAACGGAGAAAGAACAGATTTACACTCGCTACCTGTTACTGTGATACTTGTGTATCCTTCAGGGAGAAGGAAACAGATGGATTTTACAGCAGAAGGTGACGAGCTGCTTATTCCTGTAAATCGTGATGTACAGAAAGAAACAGGAGTATATAGGTTAGAAGCATGGGTTAACAAAGATAAAGATGGTCAGACGGTAACAGACTGCTGCAATGCTTTTTCACTGGTAGAAAGAAGTTGTCAGGAATCTGACGAACAAACCGGATCAGACGTAAAACTGGAGCAGGAAATAATTCTTTCCACTTCCAACATCCAGATGGGAGTAACAGGCAAGTCCGCCTATCAGGTTTGGCTTGACAATGGCAATGAAGGGACAGAGCAGGATTTCCTTAACTGGATGAAACAGCCTGCCGAGCAGTCCGCCGCACAAGCTCTCTCTGCTGCCCGGCAGGCAGAAACCTCGTCAGCAAATGCAAACGAGAAAGCACAGCAGGCCCAAAGCGCGGCTTCTTCCGCGTCATCGGCTGCGTCAGAAGCCCGACAGGCAGCATCGTCCGCATCATCTACAGCGGAAGAAGGGAACAAGCTTATAGAAAACCTGAAAAAATATGAGGAAGCACTGATCGGAATGCCGATCTATGAGAACGCAGGAGAAACAAACGAAATAAACATTTAAAATACGATAGAACAATGGCAGCACAAAAAGCACAACTGAAAGACCCTACCACGGGTGAGAAAATATATCCTGTCACCTCGTCTGCTTGTGTCGGAATGAGTGATGGAAGCGGGAACCTTGATAACAAACTTACCGAGCTAGTATAAAACGGTACGTAAATTTTGGGGTATGGCAATGGTTGTTACTCAAGAACTAGAAGACATAATTAGTAATCCTGTAGTCAAAAACTCTATAATCAGCAACTCCGATATTATATGCCTATTAGACCAAAGTAAATTTATAGACAAATATCAAGAAATAGCAAATCTTTTATCCCTAACGGAAGTAAATCAAAAGCAAATATTTACCATAAATCAACTTCCCAATAAAGAAAACCGTAATCGGTTTAATGAAGTATTTATAAAAAGAGGAAACTATGGAAATGTATTTGGAGTAGAGGTTTCTCTGCACGAATATTTCACATTTACTACAGAACGAATTGAAAAAGATGCTGTTGGATATTATCATATCATTTATGATAGTTTCCAAACAGGATTGGATAATTTTATAATAGACCTAAAATCTTCCAAATTAAAAAATACGGATTGGGTTTTACAAGTCAATAAGGTACTAGGGTATCACTCCGATGAAGGAAGCCTAAAAGATATACTTAACATCATAGGAGAACAACCATTATATAAGTATATCCTAGATAAATACAAAAGGATTACAAACCGTTAAAGATAATATCATGAAGAAAATCCTATTTATTTTAGTGGTAGCATCTACTTTAACCCAAGTTGCATATTCGCAAAAGGCAGTCTTGGATATAACCTGTATGGAAACACTTATAGCTAATCATAAGGTGCAACATACTTCTTTCTCTAAAGTGAAAGAGAATGAAGCTCAAATAAGCCTTATACAAAAGCAAATCAGTGAAAAAATGGTTCAGATTGAGTTTTTCCAAAGCAAATTTTATAATAGCCTAAAATCTGTAGAAGCCATCATAAAAACAGGAAAAGATATTATCTACTGTACTGATATTGCAGCAGATATTGGTAAATATCAAAAACAAATGGTTGAACTTGCTGTAGGTGACCCGGCTTTATTATTGGTGTCAGCAAAAACAGAGCTAGAATTAGTTAATCGTACTGCGGATTTGACACAATACATTTATCAGGTCGCTATTGTCGGGACAGATGTAAACCTTATGGACAATAAGCAAAGAATAGACTTGCTTAAGTATGTTATTAATGAACTAAGAAACATGAGAGGTATAGCATACGCTGTATGCCGACAGATGAAAACAGCAAAAAGAAATGGAGTATTACAAACATTAGCTCCGGGAGTGTTTAAATACAAAGATAATCGTTCAAAATTAGTTGATGATTTATTACAGAATTATAAAGTAAAACCTAAAAGATAATATGAAAAGAGTGCTTTTATTTTTTTCCCTAATGTTGATTATTGGTACTTCTAATGTCTATTCCCAAATGCCTGTAAGGGATAAAGGGAAATGGAGCGTACTTAATAATATGGAATTTATGGATAGAGTACGACTACAACCAGAATGGTATCATTACTGGATATGGTATAAAAAGGTTTTGGGTATTAAAATTCCTTTGCCGGGCTTAGGGTTACACGACAAATACGGAAAGGAAGATAGACGTAATTTCCAGTTACAAGAAATTCCCATGATGGCAGCCGTAGAGTACAATAAATCAGAAACAGAAAAAGAAGGGTATAATGTCGATACCATATATAGACAGGAACTCTTCAAATTTGGAGATAAAGAAATTGATTATCAATATACTTTAACTAAAAATCGCAGAAATGATATTCTTAATGATATAAATAAAAAACTTGTCGAATATTCTTCTAATGGCGGTAATAAAGAACACGTTGAAGTTATAACTGATGAAGTTACTAGAATCAAAAAGAACATAGATATAATCCATGATTCACATATGAGTAACTCTAAAAAGAGAGAAGCCTATTTAGGTTTTGATAAAGAACTAATAGAAGTTCTTTCATTAATAACAAGATTGAATAATATAAATAAAACAATAATGAGCCATGAATGAGTTAATAGATAAATTCTTATTTGAATTATTTGATGGACTAAGAGATAAAACAACTGTTCTGTTCGGAGAATTTATTGCGGATGCGCAAGCATTGGCAGCAATCTTTATGTTATTATATTTTGGAGTAGAAAGCTTCAAAATGATGAGTGGAGATAAAAAATTAGAGATTATCCCATTATTGCGTCCATTCGCACTGGGATTGGTTCTTATGTTCTGGATTCCCTTTATTAATCTAATCAGTTATCCCGGAGAATTATTAACAGCACAAAGCAAGGCTATGTTTACGAACCAGATAGACGAAGTAGAATTACTTTCTCGTAATAGATATGCACTCATTGATAGCGTAGCAGTAGAGTTATTACATACTTCATTAGAAGTTGAAAGAGCCGAAAATGAAGTTAAGGATAAGAAATGGTATGATTTTAGTATAGACTTTTCAGCTATTGGAGACAAGATAGCTGGATTATATGTATATGTAGTCGCTAAGGTTAAAATGATAATGTTTAATATCATTGAATTTATTGTCGTTACTTTTTGGCAAGTATGTACCTATTTTGTCTTTTTCCTACAAATCATATTCACAGGAATATTAGTTATTCTTGGTCCACTAGCTTTTGCATTCTCTGTTTTACCTGCATTTCGGGATGCTTATATACAATGGATAGCTCGTTTTGTCAGTGTTAGTTTATATTCATGTATTGCATATATAGTACTATCAATTTCTTTAGTAGTAATGCAATATGGGATAGAAAGAGAAATTGAAATTTTAGAATATGCGCTTAGAAATGAAGCTGCATTTGTCATGTATGTCGGAATGACCTCTGGAGGTGTCAATAGCTTCCTTCTTACAGCATTACTTGGAGCATTTGCCATGCTTACAATACCTTTTGTTTCTACATGGATTGTAAGTACAACTGGAGTAGGACAAGCAGTAGGGGGTATGGTTGGAGGAGCTGCCATCGCAACCAAAGCTGTAGCAGCTCCGGCTACAGGTGGAGCCAGTGCAGCTATGTAAAAAGATTTATTAAATTTTAAATTCACATAATCATGATTATTAAAAACTTAGAAAATAAAATCAAATTAGCCGGAATTTTATCCATTGGCTGTTTTGCAACTAGTATAGTTATTTCAGGCATGGTACTAGCCTTTTGTTTCTCTTTAGTAAAAGCTGAAAGAAAAAAAATATATGTTTTGGATAATGATGTCCCTGTACTAGTGAAACAAACTGGTACAGAAGTCAACTTGGAAGTCGAATGTAAAAGCCACATAAATCTATTCCACACTTTATTTTTCACATTACCACCAGACGATGAATTTATAAAATACAACATGGAAAAAGCCATGTATCTAATTGATGATAGCGGATTAAAACAATATAATAATTTAAAAGAAAAAGGATATTTCAACACTATATTAGCGAGTTCTGCAACAGTAACAATTATGACAGATAGTATCAAGATAGACATGAACGACCTATCTTTTGAGTACTATGGCATCCAACGTATAGAACGAGAAACTTCTATTCTAAAAAGGCAACTTGTAACTACAGGGAAATTAAGACAAATTCCACGCACTGAAAATAATCCTCATGGACTTATTATCACAGATTGGAAAACGATACTCAACAAAGACCTAGATTATAAAGTAAAAAAGAATTTCTAATGAAACTGTTTAAACATAAAAAGAATGATAGAAAAGAAAGTATCAAGACTAAAGCCGAGCAAGCTACAGTTGTTCTTCTTACTAAAATATTTCAAAAGTTCGGAGTTAATAACGCTTGTGAACGCTTATTAGCGTGGGCTGACATACACCGTAAAGCCATGTTTGGAATTACGATTTCATTCCTTTCTTTCGTCACAATTCTATCATTAGTAATGCGTCCAGAAAGAAAGCCAATGCAAGTTTTCAACGAAGAAAAAAGCAAAGTACAAATTAACATTGATAGTAACCTACAAAAAAAACAAGTAGGAGTTCACGACTTGTTAGAAGTGATTAAAATGCAAAATGAAATTAATGAACTAAGAAAAAATGGGAAATTAACTCCAGAAGACACTGTACGAATAAAAGATTTATACAATAAATTAAATAAATAGCGTATGAAACAGATTGATATTAAAAAGCCTAAGTACATCATTCCGATACTCATTCTACCTTTTATTCTAGGGATAGGATGGCTAGTTAAGGATATGATAAACTCTGCCCCAGCAGAAGAAACTACATTAGTAGAAACGGAAGAATTAAATCTTGATATTCCTGATGCTAATTTAGAAAAAAGAGAGATAAAAAGTAAATTTGAATCACTCAAAGGAGCTTTCAATAAATCTTCTGATTATTCATCAATACAAACCATAGATAAAGAAGAAGAAGTTAGCGAAATTGAAAGTTCTGGTTCTCTTTACTCCAATGATGAAATAAGGCAAATTGACAGTTTAAATCAAGCTTCTAGAATCCGAGAAAAGGAATTGGAACAACAAATAAAAGGATTTCCTACTATAGATGAATCAAGTCAAATAGAAACTAGAAAAGCTCCTGAAAAATCCAAGATGCAAGAAGAAATGGAGCTTTTTAAAATGCAAATGGCTTATATAGATTCATTGCAAAATCCACGTCCTAGAACACCTCAAAAAAAACAGGATGAAAAGCCAAAAGAAAAGGCTATAGAAGTTGTAAAAGCGAAAAATCCCGCAGAAGTATATTTTAATACTGTAGGGAAAGAACAAAAAACTTCACTAATCACAGCTATATTAGATGAAACTCTAAAAGTAACAGATGGTAGCCGAGTACGCATACGGCTTCTAGATGATATAATGATTAATGACGCTCTTTTAACTAAAGGCACTTACCTATATGGGAATGTATCTGGCTTTAAAGCCCAAAGAGTACACATTAATATTTCCTCTATAATGGTTGATGGCAAACAAATGAAAGTAGATTTATCCGTATATGATAATGACGGACAAGAAGGTTTCTTTGTTCCTTCATCAGCTTTTAGAGATTTGAGTAAAGATGTTGGAGCGCAAATAGGAAGCCAAACTATACAAATGAACAGCCAATCAGAAGGAGTAGAACAATTCGCTTTAGGTGCTTTACAAGATGCTTACCGTAGTACAACCCAAGCTCTTTCCAAAAACATCAAAAAAAACAAAGCCAAATTAAAATATAATACACAAGTTTTTTTAGTAAACAACAAAGATAAAGAACAATAATATGAGAAAGATTTTTATTGCATTATGCACAATGGTTTCTGTTATTACAGGAAATGCACAGAACACCCCTATTGGAGAAAACATCGAGCTTGCAGGTGAAAACCCAGAAGAACTAAAGGTTATATACGTCAACAAAGATGTTTCAACGCATTTTATAGCTATGGAAGATATAAAATATGTTGATATATCAGTCAATGATATTGTTGGCGATATTCCTACTGGTAACTCTCTTAGAATAAAACCCACAAAAGAAGGAGCTAGTGGAGTTATCACCATTGTTACAGAAAGATTTTTCGTACAATATATGCTAGTATATAGTAGCGATTTAGCAAAAGCATACACTCGCTTTAATATCCCTTATGCTGATTTACGTAGCTATATGAATCCAGAAGTGAACTTAACCAAAGCACAAATGTATGATTACGCACATAGAATGTTTATTTCAAAAAATAAATTCTATGATGTTTCCAGTAAAAGTAACCTAATGAAAATTGTACTAAACAATATCTACACATTAGATAAGTATTTCTTTATTGATATTTCTATGATTAATAAAACAAAAATACGATATGATATAGACCAAATACGCTTTAAAATAGAAGATAAAAAACAAACAAAGGCTACTAATTTTCAATCTATAGAAATACTTCCATTGATGCAAGTTAATAAGAATCTTGTTTTCAAGAAGAACTATCGAAATATTTTTGTCTTTGAAAAATTTACTTTCCCAGACGAAAAAGTTCTTACCATAGAAATATCTGAAAAACAGATTTCAGGACGTACTATAACATTAAGAATTGATTATGCAGACATTCTTCATGCAGATGCTTTTACCGAATAAATAAAAACAGGAATTAATATGGAAACAAACTCACGCCCAGAGGCAACCGCTTCCCCCGTTAAGCAGGGACAGTACAGCCCACGGAAAAGGAAAGACACCACGCCGAAAGTAAACCCGCAGCTTGCGGTAGAACTGGTATATCAAGAATTGAAACGTGTCGAAGCCTATACAAAGCGCATAGAAAATGCTATGGAAAAAGGCAGCCAACTTGAGATGTCTATAGAAGAACTAATAAAAACATTAAAAGAAGAATCCAAGAAGCGAGAAGAATATTACATTTTAAAGCGAGGTATTTTGTTAACACAGATACTCCTTCTCGGTTTTTTAATTTTAATTGCTATATATAAATTCTGGTTTTAATAATTAAAAATAAAACATATGAATATTCTCAATGAGAAAAAAGAAGTAACTCCAATTATAACCCCAAGTCTTGGTTATAAATTACGTTCCATTAACTGGAACGAGGATTTCTATTTTGACAACCCCATTGATAAAGAGAAAATAAATAGTATTCCCAAAGCTATAGAAATATCCAAAGATATATTTCTTGCTATTGAGAAGAGTGGAATGCAGTATAGAGAAACTTATAAATGGGATGAATATTTATACTTCAAAATGACAGCGGAAAATATTTTTGCAGCAACCATATACTATTACTGCAAACACTATCCTAAAGAATATTGTAATCTTGCTTACATCATAGCAACCGTATGTAATCCTGATATAAGTATTTTGTCAGAAATGCTAAAGCGTGATAGGGAAACTGAAATATTTATAAGAGGATTGAATGAGTGTCATACCTTAAATGTTGGTTCGGAATTCACTGGAATCAAAAATGAATTAACCACATATTTAGGAAGGCTATATACTAAAGAATTCTTCTATTTGTTCACAGAAGGAAAATATTCCCCTAATACATCCCAATTTATCCTACTTCACTATTTCGATAATGTAATATGGCAAGTGGAACAATTACAGAAAAATGGTTTTTTGTTCTTGGAATCGAATATAAAAAAAGAGAATGATGAAGAATCCTTATATGATAGTTATGATGATGGCATTCCTATAAAATTTCTAATAAACAAAGGGCGTCTTGATTTTTCGAAAATCATGTATGAATCCACAGAAAAAAATGAAACTAACAATATTAAATAATAACACAATGAAGAAAATTATATTTCTTATTATGATTTCATTTATTTCCCTAAAGTCAATGGCTGGTGATGGTGATAAGTTTTTTAATATTTCAGGAGGTTGGCAATGGAAAAATACCGTCAATGCAGTTGTAGGGCTGGAGTTTGAAGGTAAATATCACAATGCTTATGAACTATATATTGATTTAGCTACAGCATATGATAAATGCCCGGTATGTAATAAGGTATGCTCTGATAGTTTCTGGAGCTATAAAACATTCGGCATAGGTGCAGCATATAAACCTACAATCTCACGAGGCAAAAACAGTAATTTAAGATGGAGGTTTGGAGCAGATTTAGGAGCTAACAGAAAAGGGTTTCAGGCTTCCATTGATATAGGTTTAGAATATAGCTATTCATTTAGAAATGGAATGCAAGTCTTTGTAATGCAAAAAAATGATTTTGTATTTTGGACACGTGACCATTTCCGAAATGGATTATTAGTAGGTGTCAAATTTCCAATAAATAAATAAGTATGAAAAAAATATATATAATTCTATTATCCATTATAGGGGTAATATCATCATGTACAAAACACGAAGATATTATAGACACATCATTACAGCCGGGTAGTATCTTATGTAGTGATGGAAGTATAGTGCATCCCTCGCTTTTTTCACCCAGTGAAAAAGAAGCCATTGGAGTTGTATTTTGGTGTAATGATGGGAATAATCCAAATATAAAAGAAACCGCTTATGCCGTTTCATTAGAAGATTTAGAAGAAAATCCTTTAATAGACACAGACGAGGATATAGCTAATGTTTCGGAAGATGAAAACAGCTTTGATGGAGCAGCTAATACTGCCGCAATAATGAACTTTGCTATAAAAGATAGTTTAGCTTATCCAGCAGCTCAAAAAGCTATAGAATACGCACCCAAAGGTGTTACAGGTTGGTTTATTGGCTCTATCGCACAAAACAAAGCAATCTCTAATAATCTTGAAAAGGTATATTCTTCTTTCTCAATCATTGGAGGAACGCACTTTGATGGTTGGTACTGGAGTTCTACAGAAGATGGAGCAGGAAAAGATACTCCTAAAGTGTTTGCACTAATTTCTTCATTAACAAAAGGAAGAGCAACCAGTACAAGCAAAAGAAATTCATTTAAAATCAGACCTATTATAGCAATAAGATAATCATGAAAAAGAAAATAATTATACTAGCAGCCTTCGTTGTTACATTTTTTACCGCATGTACTTCAACGCATATGATAACTTTCAGTAACGCTGAACTAAGCGACAAAGAAAAAGACATGATAGAAAATAATAGTAACTATTCAACCGCTTCAATAGTTGGTGGAAGTGCAAAATTAGTTAAAGAAGAAAGAGATAAAGCTATCCAAGAAAAGATAGAAGCTAGAAGAAATAAACTAAAAGCTATTGATGGCTTATCAATCTCCAGCTATAAAGATAAAAATGGAAAAGAACAGTTTAAAGCAACAGCTCAAAGTGAAATCTTATTCAAATTTGATTCATATGAATTAAATGAAGAAGCTCAAAAAATGCTTTCTGACTTATGTAATATCATTACTGAAATACCCAATACTAAGATTAAAATAATTGGGCATACTGACAATATAGGAGAAAAACAATACAATATCATACTTTCTAAAAATAGAGCAGCAGCAGTAGGAAATTACCTTAGAACCGCTGGTATAGAAACAAACAACATAACAGAAGATGGGAAAGGATATAGCGAACCCATTGCAGATAATACAAGTGAAGCTGGGCGTGCTAAAAATAGGAGAGTAGAAATATTTATCACAAATGATGAATATTAAAAAGAGAGATTGCTATTAATAAAGACCGGGAGGTAAAACTCTCGGTCTTTGTTTTATAGTCTGAAAAGAAATTGATACCGTACTTTTTGGAGTTCCGGCATTGATGGGCAAACATAGCATGATGAAATGATACCGAATTATCATGCTCGATATATTCTGAAGAACGACCTTTTGATACCAAATACAAAAAGCAGCCGGAAGTCGGCCGCAAAGAATTGATACCATAAAACATTAGGGAAAAAGAACAGGAACAAAATACAATATTATATATATAAATAATATATGAATATATAAACAAATAAACATATAATATATGATTAATATACTCCACTTCCAGAAAGAGCAACACGAAGAATCTTCTTTTCCCTAAAGTTCCTTGTGTCGTTTCTCTCTATACCTGAATATAGGAAAACGGCTGCATCATAAAAGAAACGATACCTACACCATTCAGGAACTACCGCCCATCGACAAAAGGATTGCATCTAATTGATACCTTTTCTGCCAGTACTGGAGAAAAGCCGAAAAGGAATTTGATACCGTACTTTTCCCGGTTCTCCCGGACATGGACGATAAGAGAACATTATTATGATACCAAAAACTTTAGGGAAAAATAAAACTTCGGCAGTCTATAAACCTAAAACCATTTTTAACAAAAATAATTGTCTTATTATTTGCGACATTTATAGAAAATCACTATCTTTGAGTATTGAAAATAAAGAGATAAACAAACCTTTAAAGCTGGTTTGGCTGCCAGTATAAAGAACAGCAAACAAAATTATGAGAACTTACAAAATCAATAAAAAAATAGCTAGATTATCGGCATATCTAATAGCTGTAGGTTATCCTTTTCAATTCGATGGATATAATATAGAATTTACTGCTTCCAATACATTTGTTTTGAGAATAATAGAAAGCGACCAATCACTAAAAAATTTATTTTAAAACAAATATTTGATAGTTAAATAGCTAAACTTATAAGTTTAGTTCGTTCTTTTTCCGTATATTTGCAACTAGAATAATAATAGAATTTATGAAATTTGTAAGAGTTATCAAAGGCTACGAACATTTATGGGCTGTTAAAGAGCCTGATAAAGAGCATGATGAATTAACTTCATTATTCGAAAAATGGAATAATGCAGATTATTTATTAGACTTCTTCATAGACAATATAGAAGATTTAAAAAATAATTTCCATGTTGAAAAAGTTTCAGAAGCCATACAAGATACATTTGAAGATGCAGATGAACTGGAAGAAATGATTTTAGAGTTTCCATATACTGAAAGTTTAGATGGTTTATTCATGCCTCTTGATATTACAGATACCAGATGTACAGAACTAACACGTAGAAAAGCTCGTAATTGGAACAGAAACAAGCACGCTAGTTGGTTGAGAATATATGCTATCCGACTTGAACCCAATGTTTATGTAGTTACAGGTGGAGCAATTAAACTAACCCAACGGATGCAAGATAAAGAGCATACTTCTTTAGAACTAGAAAAGTTGAATAAATGCAAAGAGTTTCTTAAATATAATGGAGTTTTTGACAAAGACAGTTTTATAGATTTAAATATGGAGGACTAAGAATATGAGTACAGCTATTGATTTCTTAAAGAAACACGAAAGTGTATCACCGTCCCATTTTGAAGAAAATGCAAAATGGAGAAAGGAAAATAAAGTGTGGCTAGAATGGTCACGAAATATTGCTTTATCCTTAGTAGAATATATGGAAGCTAACAAATTAAATCGAAACGGATTAGCAGAGCGTTTAGAGGTATCTCCGCAATACATAAGTAAAATCTTATCAGGGAAAGTGAATTTTTCTTTTAAGAGCATTGCTGAATTAGAGCAAAAACTTGGTATAAAACTATTAAATGTTTTAGAGCTTGCTTAATTTGCAATATATAAACAACATATAGAAATATAACTTATATAATTCTATTTGATTAGGACAATACACGCTAAAAGAACATTTCTTTAATGTGTTCTTTTCCCTAAAGTTCCTTGTGTCGTTTCTCTCTATACCTGAATACAGGAAAACGGCTGCATCATAAAAGAAAAGACACCGACACCATTCAGGAACTACCGCCCATCGGCAAAAGGATTGCATCTAATTGATACCTTTTCTGCCTGCACTGGAGAGAAACCGGGAAGGTATTTGATACCGTACTTTTCGGAGTTCCGGCACTGATGGGCAAACATGGCATGATGAAATGATACCGAATTATCATTCCTGGCACACCCTGTAGAACGACCTTTTGATACCAAATACAAAAAGCAGCCGGAAGTCGGCCGCAAAGAATTGATACCATAAAACATTAGGGAAAAATAAAACTTCGGCAGTCTATAAACCTAAAACCATTTTTAACAAAAATAATTGTCTTATTATTTGCGACATTTATAGAAAATCACTATCTTTGAGTATTGAAAATAAAGAGATAAACAAACCTTTAAAGCTGGTTTGGCTGCCAGTATAAAGAACAGCAAACAAAATTATGAATATCTTAAGATTTCTTTTAAGTAGTCTTTCATGGGCTATGGGTGGAGTTCTTGTATTAGCAATCTATGCGTATAGTGAACTAGTCTATTTGATTTTTATTTGCATTGCAATAATAGGATTGACCATCTACTATAGAAAGCCCCTAATAAAAATGTATGCAGAAATCTTTAATGAATTAGGAATCACTAAATACATTATATTAATTAAAAATCTTAAGAAGTTCAAAGAACCTATTTACAAACTAATCAGTTCTATAAGTTTATGGTAATCTTATTTTAAGTATCTTTGTAGTGGAACAATAAAGACATTGAATTTATGAATAAAGAAATGAGCTTGGATGTTGCGCTCGACATTATCGGGACACTCCGCATGATGAAAATAGATGAAATATCAGAAGAGAAGGATGAAAATAAGAAAGAATTGTTATACAAAGAACTGGATATACTTACCACAGAGGAAGAAGTAGCAAATGGATTACTACAGTTTGAAGTTTCTGAAAAAGTACGCTTATCTATCATGGATAAGATAGAAAACTATTATGCACCCAAATTGAAGGCATACTATGCAACGCTATGAAGTAGAAGCCATTTTTGAAGCAAGAAAAGAGGCATTTTTTAAAGGAAAAAGTGCCTCTAAAAATCCGATTGCTATAATTTTAGGTGGACAACCAGCCTGTGGGAAAAGCACACTTATACGTGTTGCAGAAGCAGACCATCCATTACAGAATTTTCTTACAGTTAATGGTGACCTTTACAGACCTTTCCACCCTAATAAAGAGCTAATAAAAGACCCTATTAAATACCCCATTGAAACTCAGATTTTTTCTAGTGTTTTCACTGAAAAATTAATAGAAGAAGCCATTAAGCGAAAATGTAATATCATCATAGAAGGAACTATGAGAAATCCTGATGTACCCTTAAAGACAGCACAAAAATTTAAGGATGCAGGATTTAGAGTTGAAGCATACATTATCGCAGCTCCAAAAGAATTTACTCAACTTGGGCTTTATAACAGGTATCAAGAAGAAATATTAAAGAAAGGACAAGGACGATTAGCCGACATTGATTCACATAATAAAGCCGTAAATGGACTAATGAAGTCTGCAAACCAATTATACAGCGACAAAGCTGTAGATAAGATTTCTATCCACACTTACTTAGCGAAAGAAAGAATTAAAGATTTCAATCTAGTAAATGGTGAATGGAGTTGCAAAAGTATGCCATCTATTTTTATAGATGAAAGTCGTTCAAAACAGATGAAGAATAAAGAAATACTTAACACTAACATTCAAAGAGGAAAAGAACTTATTGAATCCGTTACGAATCCTGAAGTAAAAAAAGGAATGAAAGAAGCACTATCACAACTTCAATCTTCACTAGAAAAAGTTCAAAGACAAGAAAAAGGATTAAAAAAAGGTTTCTTCTGATTCAAATAAAAAGAGAGGACTGGCTTTTCCAATCCTCTTTTTCTATTTATCTGCGTCTTAACTCATTATCTATTTGCTGTGAAATTTGTCCTTTAACGGTTCTGATTACCTCATTAATATAATCAAGAATTGGCTTAGGGTCTATAGTCTTATCTTTGTATTCCATTTGAAAATGTAAGTGTTCTCCTGTGCTGCGCCCGGTACTTCCACTAATACCTATTGGTTGCCCAGCTTCAACAGCTTGTTTCGCATTTACAAGCACACTGTATAAATGCCCATAGATAGAAGTAAAATCACCATGACGCACTTCTACATAATTGCCCAACCCTTTATTTTTTCCTGTTTTTACAACCATTCCCGGCATTATCGAATAAACATAGTCGTTGTTGCCTTTAAGGTCTATCCCTCTATGATTTGCTATTTTTCCAGTAAATGGGTCTTTTCTTTTACCATAATGGGAAGTTATCACCATTGAATCAATGGGCAAAGATAAATACCTTCTTTGCTTCCAGTATGCAAGCCGTTCTGTAGTCAAAGCATCATTGACGACAACAGCCTTTTCTTTTTCTTCTATCAATTTATTTTCTGTCGTTGCTAATACAGGTTCCGCTTTAGGAATATCCTTTTTCTGTAATACCGTATTAAACTGACAGTAGCCATTCACTGAAAAAAACAATGAATAAGCAAAAAACATGATAATTTTATTCTTCATATTGATATTTTTATTACTTTTGGGCAAAAATATACATTACATGGATAAAAAGCAAGTTATTTTTAATGAAAATGATATTCCATATAAAGAATTAGAACTAATAGGAATATCAAAAAAACAGATATGGTCTTTGGATAAGGCAAATATCACAGCTCTATTATCAGGAAAGAGAACCAGTTTACTAGACCTTTCTTTTCACGATAACAATGGAGAAGAAATAAGTATGAAAGGAAAAATAAGTTTGTACTGGAAAGACAGTAACAATGCTGGCGTTAAAATTCATCCAGTCAGACAAGAAATAATGAATGATATAAATCTTAAGCCAAAGGAGTTAGAACGACTTCAAGATAACGAAATAATAACAAAAACTATTAACAATGAAAAATATCTTGTACAATTAGACCCTGAAACAAACGAATTGCTTAAAACAAAAATCAAAAGCATTTCAATACCTTCAAACATAAAAGGTGTTGAGCTGGATAAGCAACAAAAGGAAACTCTAAAATCAGGCAAGGAATTGATTTTAAACGTTGACAAAGAAAAAATTGCCATAAGATTAGATTTAAATAATCCAAGAGGAATAAAATTCCTAGACTTCGAGCAGCAACAGAAAATAGCTTATGACCGGCATAACCCACAAATTATAGGAACTATTCATACTGATAAAAACAGAAATGAATATATAGAATACATGAAAGGACAAAAGCCGTCACTTGGAAATGAATCTCAATCTAAAGTAGAACATAAATTCAAATTATAAAATGGAAGAAAAGAAAAGTTTTGAAGCCCTGCAATATAGTTATGAAAATGCCGGACAATTCCGAGCCATAGCAGCAGTTCTTGGATATTCAGAAGAATATCGAAATGGTGATATTATCTTTTCCAAAGGTAATGAAACATATACTTATCCACTGAATACACTTAAACTTGGCAATTTAGGAGATAATAGAGAATCTTTGTTAGAGCAATCTAAAGAAAGAATAATCAGTTTCTTTGATAAAGAACAAGCTAGCAATAATTTCCAAGAATATAGCCAATATTTACGAGAAAACCACAATGTTGCAATTATAAAATGGGATGATATAAAACAAGGTGCTAATAAGAATGAAGGATATAAAGACGGATTTACAGTCATTGACCTTGAAAATAAAATTGCATATAAAGGAGAAGACCTTTATCGATATGCTTATGAACAAAACCAAACCCTAGATGGTAAAGGTTCATATGTTGATATAGATTGGAGCAAGTTTAATGAAGTAGGAGTTAAACCGGAAAATTTAAGCCCTGAAGATATTGCAAATATCAGAAATGGGAAAAAAACTGGTATGCTAAATTTTTCCATTGAAGATACTTCTGATAATAGAACACTTCTAGACAATGAAAAAGTGTCTTATAAAACAGAAAATGGGAAACTCCATTTTGAAGGAAAAGCAACAACTCTTAAATATATAACAGCCGAGAATACACCTGAAAATAAATCTAAATTAAAAGCCAACGAAATTGATTTCAAAGAAGAAGGTAAACGCATCAAAATTGATGGTATCAATGCTAGAAAACTAGCAATCGCAGCTATTACTGTAGTTTACCCAATCGCTGGGATTGCTATCTTACTCATTCCTAAACGACAAGAAATAAAAAATGATTTATCCTTTACTAAGGATGAAATAAAAGCCCTAAAAGCTGATAATGTCGTAGTAAAGACTAATTCAAAAGGAGAAAGAACATTGCACCAACGTGACAAAGATACTAATGAGATAGTATCAATAAAAGCAAAAGACATTCATATTCCCCAAAAACTTGGAGGAATAGAACTAACTCCTATGCAGCAAGAAAATCTCAAAAATGGGAAAGAAATTACCATAGTAAACGAGGAACTAAACAAAGCTGCAAAAGTAAAACTAGATTTGAATGCCAGAAATGGATTATCAATCAAAGATGCAAATACTATAGAAATTAAAGCGACTGAAAAGAAAGAACAAACAATAGGGAAAGAAAGATATATATCTGATAAAGAAAGATTAGAGTTTGTAGCCCAAAAAGGAGCTAAAGGGATTGATGAAATTTTTAAAGATAAACCCACCGAAATGGCTGCCTTTTTAGAGAAACATAAACTTTCTAAGGATTATGCTTCTTACAAGGAAGTAGAAAAAACATACTCCAGCTCTAGGGAAGCTACTAAACAAACTGTCGGAGAACAAATATCTACCCAGATGGATAAAATAGATAGTTCTATTAAAGCAACAGCGAAGCAAGAAGCATCTATTCTCGGATATGGTAGAGCCTACGGAAAAAATAATGATACTCCAACAATGAAACTATAATATTATGCTAACATTTGACGATTATAAGGCTAAAATATCCATCATTCAAATACTTGAAGATTTAGGATATAAACAAGACATTAGCAAAGGAAAGGTTTCGCCTGTTTTTAAACTGACAGACGGAACAGGTAACAAGTTGGATGAAATCATCATCAAGAATCCTCATAGTGTACAAGAACACTACTATGATAGGAATTATAAAGGTGGAGATTTAATTCAGTTCATCAAAAATCATATTAACGACTTCCCACAATTCCAACATCAAAATACATTTGTGCGAATTAATATGATTTTAGGACATTACGCAAATGAGCCTTATAGTCCTAAATATGAAGCATTCAAAGTTGTAAAAACAGAAAACAAATCTTTTGACAGAGATAGATATAAAGAATTTCCTACTACACTCGCTGATTTAAGATTTCTCACAAATGAAAGAAATATAAATCATCAAGTCGTAGAGAAGTTTCTCCCATTTATCACAAGAGTTAAAGACTTACAAGGAAACGGCAATTATTATAATATAGGTTTTCCCTATATTAATCCAACAGATAAAGACAACAAAGTAACAAATTACGAATTAAGAAACTATGGATTCAAAGGAATGGCTGCCGGAGGAGATAAAAGTAACTCGCTTTGGATTGCTGATTTTTGCCCACACCCCCAAATGGTAAAACATATATACTTTGCAGAATCCGCTTTAGATGCTATGAGCTTCTATCAGCTCAATGCTAACAAAATCAAATTAGAAGAAAGTGTTTTTTGTAGTGTAGGAGGGTACATTTCAGTCAATCAAATAAAAAACACTTTATTGCGATACCCACAAGCTAAAGTACATACCTGTTTTGATAATGATTTAAACGGTAATTTGTATGACATTAAAGTGTCTGGAATCATTAGTAATACAGAAGTGACAATAAAAGAAAATAAAGATGATGTGCTGTTTAAAACTAAGGGTAGAGAATTCACTATTAACAAAAATGACGTTTCACTAGAAAGTTTTAGGGAAAAAAGCAAAATAATAGCTCCTATGATTTCTCATAAAGCAGAAAAAGCAAAAGATTTCAATGAAATTCTAATGAAACAACATGAACAAAAAAAAAGTATTAAGTTATGAATGATGGAACAAACATAGCTTCTGATGATATTATATTAAAGCCTAAATTCCGATATTGGTTAATGAAGAATTTCCTTTTAATTACATTAGCGATTTTCGTGTTCATTTTTAGTAAATATATAAGAGAACATGAATTATTAAAATTTATCAGTGGAACGATATTAGTATTGTTGATATTTATAATTTTCTACAGATATATTTCAATGTTACTTTGTACAAAATGGATTATAACTAGAGAGCAAATAAAAATATATCAAGGAGTACTTTCAAAAAGGATTAACTACATAGAATTATATCGGGTATATGATTACGAAGAAAAGCAAAGTTTTATCCAGTCTTTAATAAACAACACCAATATCTACATTTATTCTGGCGATAAATCAACACCAGAACTACTGATGAATGGTCTTAAAGCTAATAGTGATATAATTCAAACTATCAGAAATAGAGTAGAAGAACAAAAAAAGAAAAAAGGAATATATGAATTTACAAACAGATAATGATATGAAAAGAGTGCTTTTATTTTTTTCCCTAATGTTACTGTTGGGCAACATAAAAGGACTAGCACAATCTATTGTCATTGACCCGGCAATGATTGGAACATTGGTTTATTCCCATCAGGCGCAACAAGGTGTACTGAAAGATATACAAAGTGAGGAAACAAAAATCCGTAACTTTCAAATTTTAATTCAACAAAAAATGAGTCAAATTCAATCCTTACAGGAAAAGACATACAACTATCTTTCTACAGTTAATGCAGTTGTGAAAAATGGAAAGGATATTATTTATGCTTCAACCTTAGCTAGAGACATAGCTAAGTATCAATCCGAAGCAGCTAAATATGCAGTTGGAGACCCCAAATTATTAACCATAATTGCAAAAACAGAGTATGAACTTATCAGTCGAAGTGTAGATTTAATGATATACATAAACAATATAGCATTGCAAGGCGGTGAAAAAAATCTTATGGATAATAAGCAAAGGATAGATTTATGTATTCATGTGGTCAATGAACTTAGACGAATGCGAGGACTTGCATACGCTGTATGCCGACAAATGAAATCCGCTAAAAGAGCTGGAGTACTAAAAACACTTGTACCCGGACAATTTAAATATGTAAATAGTGGGAAACAAAAAGTAGATAATATTTTAAACGGCATTAAATGGATTAGTAAAGGAGGATATTAAATGGATAATGATACAATCAAAGATTTAGGCTTATGCCCTATTTGCCAGAAAGGACACATAATGAAAGGTAGTTTAGGATATTCCTGTAATTACTTCAAAAACATGAATGACAAATGTACATTTAATATTTATCATTCATATTGGGGAAAAGAGATTACAGAAGAAATAGCCAGGCAATTAATAACAACAGGGAAAACAGATATATTTCATGACTTCCATAATAAAAAAGGAGTTCCTTTTTCTGCATATCTGACTATCGAAAATGGAATCGTTATTCCTTCTTTTGTAAATGAAGTATTAGAAACTCCGTGTCCTGTGTGTGGTAGAGAAATTGAAATTTTACTAAATGGATATGCTTGTAAAGGGTATTCGCAAAAGGACAAGAACAACAACAGAGTTTGTAACCTCTATATACCCAAAACTATTGCACAAAGAGAAATACCATTGGAAGCAGCAGAAATACTTGCCAAAGGTAAAAAAACACCGTTTATGACTGGATTTAAATCAAGAGAAGGAAATGATTTTTCTTCACGGCTGGTTCTAACAGAGAACTTAGATATTTCTTTTGATAATACATTGTGTAAGTGTCCTAAGTGTGGAGGAAACTTATATATAAACAAAAAAGCCTATAATTGTTCCAACTATAGAAATGAAGCCATAAAATGTGATTTTGTTATTTGGCGTGAAATGTCAGGACGTTCTATAACTCCCGAAGAAGCAATAGAACTTTGCGAGAAAAAAGAAACACCTGTGTTAACTGGATTTCATGATAAAAACGGGCAACCGATGGAAAGAAAGCTTGTACTGAACGATGATTTTAAAATAAAACTAATATGAAAATAGAATTTATAATTTATAGCCATTTTTTTAAAGAGAGAGGAATGAAGGTAAAGGGTGATTGGAATTTTCCGCATCTTCCAAGGATAGGCGAAGAAATTTCACCTCACATTATAATGTTTCAGAATGAATTTACTTATCAAAATTTATTAGAATATCTAACAGATGAAGCTAAAAGTGATTTTAATAAATTCAATGATGGTGAGGATGATTTAGAAGGAAATTTTAAAGCATGGGTATATGATGTTATCTGTGAGGTCAATATAGTTGAATCAATACATTATAGACCAGATACAGAAGACTATACCCAAATTATTCCTGAAATTTGTTTAAGTGATTTAAGTAATTAAATATTATTGATATGCAAATGAATAAGACTGATTTAATCAAAATGGTTGCTGAAAAGGCAAATAAACCAACAAAAGAAGTAGCAGAAATAATTGATAGTTTTTTCAAAGAATTATCTCAAAATCTAAGAGAAAAAGATGTTTCTATAAAAGATTTTGGTACTTTCAAAAAGATTATTCAGCCAGCTCGGATAGCTAGAAATCCGGCAACTGGAGAACCTGTAGAAGTTCCAGAAAAGGAAGTTGTTAAATTTAAGCCGTCCAAAAATATACTAAACATGAAATGGCTATGATAGAAATAAACATCCATATTCCTATAGATGGTGTGAACAATATTTCTATACCAATCCAATTACCTGTAGTTCCAAGGGTTGGAGAAAAGATTTATCTATCTGACAAACAAATAAATAATTTGATAAGTCTATTAGAAGAAGAATATTACCACAATCCACAAACAGAAGAATGGAAAGAATCAATAAGACGGTTCACCAATATTGAGGAAGTAGCATATAATGCTGCAAATGGAACGATACACATTGAATTATCAACTATTTAAAAGAAACAATATGAAAAAGTATTTATCATTAGTAATGATTGGTTTAAGCCTTATGTTGTCTGGATGCAATAAAGACGATAACAACGACCCTGATACTCCACCTACAGGAGATACAGGAAAAGTACGGTATGAAGCTACCGTAAGCGACCCAGAAAATTTCAAACTTCTAATACATTATACAGTAGGAGTAGATATTTCTTCCGAAGCTCCCGAAGAAGCTGCCAAAGAAATTATTGTAGAAAGTCCATTCACATTTGAGCAAGAAGCCAAACAAGGAACATATTTATGGCTATCTGCCTACCCTATACCTAAAGATGAAGAAAACCTTGAAAATTTACAGCTACCTAAGACAGTCGAAGTAAAAATTTTTATTGATGATAAGCTGCATAAGTCTAACAGTGGTGAAAATTATGCAATGGTTCAACATATATTCGGACAGGAAAATTACCAGTAGAATTGATACCTTTTCTGCCTGCACTGGAGAGAAACCGGGAAGGTATTTGATACCGTACTTTTCCGGGTTCTACCCGACATGGACGATAAGAGAACATTATTATGATACCAAAAAATAAAAACCAATACCACTCTCACTGCATAAAAGAGTGGTATTTTCATTTGAATTAATAAAATGAAAGACCAAAAAAGATTATTACACAAGTGCCTATTAGAAGACATTCCAGCTTTTGTAATATGCGGAACAGATATTTGTTCCGTCCAAGCAATGGAAGCATATTACCAGATAGCAGTAGAAAAAGGTTGCAATAGCAATTTTTTAGAAGACTTGAAATTAGCTATAGAAGATTTCAAGGCTTTTCAATGTGAGGAACCTGAAAAAGTTAAAATACCCGATTAAATCATGGAAGAAAGCAAAGAATTACAAAAACTATATGGATTCATGCAAGCATTCATTTATATAACTGTTTGCATAGAGATTCTACTATTTGTTCATTTTCCCTTTAGTGAACAAATTATGCCCTTATTATCAAAAATGGCAAAAATTCCTATCTATTCTAATATTCTTTATAGTAAACTATTTACATTCTTTATTATAATGGTTACTTGCATTGGAACACGTTCAAAAAAGGATTTAGAATTAGACCCGACTAAACAAATCATTTTTCCTTTAATCTTTGGATTCATAATGTTCTTTGGAAGTATATGCTTTCTTTTCTTTAAAGAAAAAGGAGAAACTAGTTTAGAATGGTATAATATAGCTTACATTATACTATCAATAATTGGAGCGACATTAATAAATTCAGCTCTAGATAACATTTCCAAACGTATTAAATCAAACTTTATGAAAGATAGATTTAATATAGAGAATGAAAGCTTTGAACAATCTAAAGACAAGGTAGAAACAGAATTCTCTGTCAATATTCCGATGAAGTTTTTCTACAATAGAAAGTGGCATAATGGGTGGCTGAATATATGTAACTGTTTTCGTGGAACTTTTGTAATAGGAACGCCTGGAAGTGGTAAATCTTTTTCTGTTATAAATTCTTTTATAAGACAACATTCAGCTAAAGGATTTGCAGAAGTTGTTTACGACTTCAAATTTCCTGAACTTGCCAAAATTGCATATTATAATTATCAAAAGAACAAGCAATTAGGAAAAATACCAAGTAATTTCAAGTTCAATGTCATCAATTTTTCTGATATTGAATATAGTAGAAGAATAAACCCATTGAAACGAGAATATATAGAAATCCTAGCAGATGCAACAGAAACGGCAGAAGCATTATATGAGAGTTTACAAAAAGGCGACAAAGGAAGTGGAGGTAATAGCGATTTTTTTAAAACATCAGCAGTAAACTTGTTAGCAGCTTCTATTTATTTTTGGTCTAGATACGAGAATGGCAAATATTCAGATTTACCGCATGTACTGGCTTTCCTTAATCAAGAATATGATGTACTTTTTAAAGTTCTCTTTTCCGAGCCTGAATTAAAATCACTAGTTTCCCCATTTGAAGCTGCATATAAATCAGGAGCCGTGGACCAATTAGAAGGACAGATGGCAAGTCTAAAAGTACAGTTATCAAGACTGGCAACTAAAGAATCTTTTTGGGTATTTAGTGGCAATGATTTCAATTTAAAAGTATCAGATAAAAAAGACCCTAGTTATCTCATCATTGCAAATAACCCTAAAACACAAAGCATGAATAGTGCTTTAAATGCACTTATCATTAACCGACTAACTAGACTTGTCAATACAAAAGGTAACTATCCTACTTCAATCATAGTAGATGAATGTCCCACATTATATTTTTATCAACTTGCAACACTACTTTCTACTGCACGTAGCAATAAGGTTTCAATTTGTTTGGGATTACAGGAACTACCGCAATTAGAAGAACAATACGGCAAAGCTACCGCAAAAACTATAACTTCTATTATAGGTAACACTTTATCCGGGCAAGCTAAAGCTCCTGAAACTTTAGATTGGCTACAAAAACTATTTGGAAAAGTTAAGCAAGTAAAAGAAGGTGTTACCATCAGAAGAAACGAAACAACAATTAATATGAATGAACAAATGGATTTTGTTATCCCGGCATCCAAAATTTCTTCATTACAGGCTGGTACATTAGTAGGGCAAGTTGCATTAGATTTCGGACAAGAAGATAATTTTCCAACAGCAATGTACCATTGCAAAACCAATTTAGATTTAAAAAAAATTAAGAAAGAAGAAGAAGCCTACAAAGAACTGCCAAAAGTATATAACTTTGGGACAGCAGATAATAGAGAGAAATTACTGCAAAAAAACTTTAAGAGAATATACGACGAAGTAGAAACAGTAATAGAACAATATGTATAACATAACATTACCAATTTTAGGCACAAGGTTAAAGCAAATCCGAGAGCATATAGGATATTCCCAAGCTCAATTAGCAGAACAGCTAAACTGTAAACAAAATGCGATTTCAAATCTTGAACTAGGAAAAGGGGGCAGCCTAAAACTTTTATTTCAAGTGCTGAATTTTTATTCTAACTATGTTTTTATAGATTTAATATTTAGTGAAAAGTTCTATCTGATTTCTAATACAGAAGAAGATGAAGCACAAAAAGCCAATTATAATTCTGTTATAATAGAAATTATAAGACAATCAGAAAAAAACTATGATGATGCTATGTCAAACGCTAAAAAAGAGCTAGAAGCTAATCTTCAAAAAGCCATCAATTTATTACAGCCCTAATAAAATAAAAGAGAGTACAAAATACTCTCTTTTATTTTCCAATATTACTTTAAAGAATTTGTGATACCTATTCTTTTGGAGTTCTGGCACTGATGGGCGTATATAGCATGATGAAATGATACCGAATTATCATTCCTAGCACGCTCTACAGAACGACCTTTTGATACCAAATACAAAAAGCAGCCGGAAGTCGGCCACAAAAAATTGATACCATAAAACATTAGGGAAAAAGAACAGGAATAAAATATCATATTATATATATAAATATATAATATGTGATTAATACGCTTCACTTCCCGAACCACAGAAAGAGCTACACGAAAATTTTCTTTTCCCTAAAGTTTGTTGTGCCGTTTCTCTCCACTCCTGATACAGAAAAACGGTTGCACTATAAAGGGAATGATACCGACACTATTCAGGAACTACCCTCCATCAGTAAAAGAATTTCATCTAATTGATACCTTTGCTGCAAATACAGGCAGGAACCGGGAAAGAATTTGATACCGTACACTTCCGGGTTCTGCCGGACACGGACGAAGATAAAACATTACTATGATACCAAAAATCATTTTTACTTATTCATTGAGGTATAGCTTCAATATCATAACTATTATTCTTTGTTTTCACAATCTTATATTTCCCTTCTTTTATACCTAAATTCCAGTTTTTCAATAAATCCATAATATATTGAAATAAATCCTCGGATATTCTTATTTCTACTCCTGATTTTAAATCACATACAAGTAAACTATCTTTTATAAAAAGATGTTTTTTCACCCTTTCCAATGCTTTAAGATAAATAACTTGATTTAATGCATAATATTGATTCTGTCCATTCCCTGTAAACGGATTTATTGCCATTTCTGACATTTTCCCTTTAGTTTGGAGAAATGTTGTATCAGTTATAGCCGCCTTATATCTATTAGCTTCTTCCCACATTTTTTCTTTACTCAATCGTAATTCTTCATTCACTTTGTCCCTCTCACCACCAACATAAGAAAGTTCATTCAAATTATTATTTGTTATATTTTTCTTTTCATTGCTACATTGATATAAAAACAATAAAACAAATATTGAAATAAGTGATATTTTTTTCATTATTATAATCTACTAAAATGTTCTTCAAAAAAAATAGAAGGTTAGATATTATAATATCTAACCTTCTAAATGTAAATTATTTACCCTGTTGATAAGTAATGACAGCAAGTTGACTTACATTTCTCAATGAATAAATATATACTTGGGAATCTGGAACAACCACACTTGAAGCAATGTAATTATAACTACAAGTAGGATTACTTACCCCATGCGTGCTACATCCATCACAAACATAATACCTTCTAACTTTTCCTGACACATAAAATTCACCAGAAATATCACCACCAAAATTGAAAACAAAATGTTCACCTACATAAGTTCCTATCGGTTCTGAATCTACAACTGATTTCACAGCATCCCAACGCTCATTGTGAGTTCTCATATTATATATATCGACAGGATTTGCTCTTACAGACTTCAAATATTGAACATTAGGTTCAATGTCATAATAATCGCTACCTACATTTATAATATCAAATCGCCCATCTTTTATTAAACTATTCCATGTACATATAAGTTCTGAAATATATAAAAAAAGGTCTTCTGCCATATTAAGTTCACGCCCAGACTTTGACTTAATAACCAACTGATTATTGTCAACATAAAGATTTCTTTTAACCCTTTCTAAAGCAGTGATATAAACTTTAATATTATACGCTTTATCTCCCACTAGCCCTGTTTTATAATCAAAAGGAGCTATTGCATTATCCGACATTGGTTCCTTTGTTTGAAGGAAATCAGAAGCAGAGAAAACTAATTTTTCAGCTTCTTCTCTTGCTTGTCTATTCTCCGCAACAATGGCAAAATCACTTGTGGTTACAGCCACCAATTCATCTTTCATTTTGTCTGTTTGATTTTCTAAAACTTCATTGTTGTTATCACATTGATACAAGAAAAATGATAAACCAACAACCAAACAATAAACTAAAGTTTTTTTCATAAGCTTAAATTTAGAAATTTAACAATCGATTTTATTATCGCCCTCAAATATACAATTTATGTTGTATATAAAACAATTATTTTCGCTAAAAAAACACTCTTTTATGCTCACAAACATAAATAATTATATATATTTGTAATATACAATCTAAATTATACTAATATGGAAAAAACTTATCATTCATTAAAAGATTTTGAGCTATCTCATGGAAAAAATGCTATCGAGAGAGCAAATGATTTCCAACAGTACATTGAGCAATTAAATGATTTCGGATGCAAAAGCTATTGGATAACTTCACATACAGGAATCGGTTCAACAATGGAGATTGAAGGCTTCAATGAACCTATTATTGCATTTATATCTAATGATTATCTAGGTATGTCACAAAGAGAAGAAACTAAACAAGCTGGTATAGATGCTATAAAAAAATATGGAACAGGTGCTTGTGCTGCACAAGTAATAGGCGGTTATCTCGACATACACCAACGACTAGAGCAAGAAATAGCTTCCTTTGTAGGACAGGAGGACGCTATTTTATTTTCTTCTGGATTTGGAGCAAATGCCGGAATACTAAGAGCCTTATTAGGTCAAAATGATATTGCATTGATAGACCCTTACATCCACACAAGCGCAATGGCTGGATTAAAAGGAACAAATATAAAACGAATTGGACATAACGACCTAGAATATTTAGAGAAAGTACTAAAGGAAGTTAAAGGACAATATCAAACTAAACTTGTAATAATAGATGGGGTATATTCCCAGGACGGGGATTTGTCCTTACTTCCAGAAATTATTTCTCTTTGCAAGACTTATGAAGCCATGCTAATGTTAGATGATGCACATGGAATAGGAGTAATGGGAGCCAATGGCAGAGGAACAGCAGAGCATTATAACTGTTTAGGTCAAATTGATATTATTACTGGTACATTCAGCAAATCATTTGGTTGTGTAGGAGGATTTGCAGCAGCTTCAAAGAAGATAATACAATATTTGAAATTTTATGCGGACAGCAATGTATTTTCAGCAGCCCCTACCCCACAAGTCACAGCATCCATATTAAAAGCTTTAGAAATTATAAAAAAAGAGCCACAAATAAGAAACAAACTTTGGGAAAATACGAACTATCTTAGAAAACGGTTGAAAGAAGAAGGGTTCGACATAGGAAAATCTGTTTCCCCTATTTTTCCTATTATGATAAGAGATAATAAAAAGGTTTACGAAATTGCTAAAATGTTGCAAGAAAAAGGTATCTTTACAATTGGAATTGTATATCCGGCTGTAAGAACCAAAGAAGCAAGATTAAGGGTCAGCGTTCTTGCCACGCATAAACTTGAACAATTAGAATCTTTAGTCAATACTCTTAATGATATAAATAAGAACATAAAAATAAAATAATAATGAAAGAAAGGAGAAAGCGAAGAAGTGCCAAAGACATAAAGGAAAGCATTATTAATGCGGCAACCCATTTAATTGAAACTGAAGGATTTTCTAATCTAACAGTTACAGGTATTATGCGACAAGCTGAAATTGAGCCTGTACAATTCTATAACAGATACGATGATTTGAATAGGTTTATTGACGAGTATGTAAAAAAATACGATTATTGGTTTAGCGATATTGTAAAATCGCAAAAACAATCAAGTAACGATAAAGAACTATATATAAACATCCTCATAGGCTTATTTCAATCTCTATCGGGAAATAAGGTCATGCAAGAACTCCTAAAATGGGAACTGGCTAGCAACAATGAAACTAGTCAACGTACAGCCCAATTACGAGAATTGCATACATTACCTTTATGCCAAAAATTCTCAAACATATTCTCCAATACAGATATTGACATTGTAACTATATCTGCACTAATAATAGGAGGAATATATTATCTTATTTTGCATGATAAACTTTCAACTTTCAGTGGAATAGACTTAAAAAAAGAATCTGACAAACAAAAAGTTATTAAGGCTATAAGCAAATTGTCAGACATTTTATTTACGTTTATACCTTCTTCTATTACTAAAGAAAATATTGATATTATAATAAAAATGAGAGAAGATAATATTCCTGTAGAAAAAATAGCATATTATACAGGAATCCCTAAAGAAATTATTGTTTCTATCTAAAATATCCGTCCAATGAGGAAAAACCCATTGGACGGGTCTATAGCCTAACCAAAAATCTTTTGTTTCACAAAACGACCCTTTTTCTGTACTAAAGAAAACGGTTCTTTTTTTGCTTAATCAAAGAACTTATGTCATTACGGTGTTTAGTTAACCAATCTTCCAAAATAAACGAAACTAAAGATGAAATAGGTATTTTGGCTTTAGCTTTGAGCAAGCCAAACACCTCTTTTACATCTGTATCAACATATAGAACTTCCTTGCAATTATAATTTTTTCCTTTAATGTACTCTAATAAGTCCGTCAAATCCATATCACTAGAGCCATTAAAATTAAAAACTTCCGAAGAAGTTGTTTCCATTTCTACATGAGGTGGTTCTTTCTCCTCTTCAACTTCACATTTAGCTTCTTGAATAGGAGTTTCATTTATACTACTCCCATGCGATTCTTCACCTCTTATCATTTTAGCTATTTCCAGAACACTAGAAATGCCTTCATTTTGCTTTTTCCTTAATTTATCAGCCATGCGCAAATATATACAATAAATGAATAATTTTATAACAAATATCTATAAAAAGAATATTTTATTTTATTGCTCCTTCTTGAATGATATAATCATAAGCATTCTTCACCTTATCAATACACTCATTACTAATTGCTAATGTATTTATACGTTCCATCGCAACAGAAGCTGGTATTTCATCTGTAACAAAACCAACTTGCTTAAGAATATCAACTACCTGTTCTTTCGTCTCATATCTTACCGCAGTTCTCATATTGTTAGGCAAAAAGAATATTTTAGCTTTTACATTTAAATACTGTAACACTTGGATAAAAAAGCCTGTACTATCCATTGTAAATTTATCGTATTTAAATGGGCATATTATTATATCCGCAGCTTTAAGAATAGTTCCCAAAGCATCATCATCAATCTTACCGGGCAAATCTATTAATAGATTTCCTTGCTCAACCTTAGTAAAATCACTAATAATTTTAGCAACATTAGATATATCGGTTTGTATAACCTCATATTTAGGTTCATTATCATAGGTCGCAATATCTTCTTTTCTTCTATCCGATAATGAACGCTGAAAATCTAAATCCAATACTAGAACTTCTTTTCCTTTTTCTACTAGATAGTTGGCAAATTGTATGCAATTAGTCGTTTTACCACAACCGCCTTTCTGATTTCCAAATAATATTATCATATCTTATTCTATTTATTAATTAATTTTGTTGCTGTCCTCTTTTCTTTTTCCTGTTAGGAGATTTATCTTGCTGTACATTTATATGCTGGCTAAGAATATCACAAATAGCATCAATCAGATTAAATCCCCTTGCCAGTTCTGAATCTTGTTCAACATTTATTCTTTCCATCTTATCAAGAGTAACTAGAGTAATCCTATCTTTACTATAGCCATCTTTTATAATATTGATTCCTAAATCATCAGTACTTATGATTACTTTATTCTTTTTATCTATTAGATAAACTAAATTATCATCTTCAACAAAAAGAATTCCTTTTTCTCTTAATGTAGAATGTAAATCTGAACTATGAGCCAAATAACTATTTATCATATCAGAATAGACAGTATTTTTTTTATCCATATGCTCTTGAATCAAAATATCATCTTTTTTCACATGATAAATTCTACTTAACAACTCGGCTTCTTTAAGTGTAGCAACATTAAATTTATTTGCTTCATACACTCTGCTATTATATCTAAGTTCTTTCAACAGTTTTTTATCAAGAACCAATAAAGCCTTATCATCACCATTTATAAATATTGTGCCATTCATTGAAAACCTATAACCGTAATCTAACATTAATTTCTTGAAACTATCCATTGTATATTTTGTTCCATCTTTCAAAAGAAGATTAATTATACTATTACAGTGTTCAACTTTTGCTTGTTTATTAGGCTCTACTAAAAGTTCCTTCAAATCCATAACTTCCCCACCTTTCAAAACTCTCTTATTTCTATAATCAATTAATGTATATCCATAAGGTTTAGTATGTCCTTTTCCTGTATGAAAGACTAAATTTATACCAAACTTATCTTTCATCAAAGTTTGAAGTTCTGTATAGGAAAGTCCTTGCTTATATTTAAATAAAAGAGCTGTTATCTGTTTTCTTCTTTCTTCATCAGGTGTATATTGTTTAGCTTTATCTTTTATCTGCTCTAATTGAATTGAAGCGTGCTTTTCACCACCCTTATACAAAATTAATAATCCATCCTTTTCTCTTAATTTCCATCCTGATTGTTCAAGTAACAACTTATATTGCTGCACTGTAGAAAAAGAAAACTCCATGTATTTTGAAATATCATCTTTAGCCTTCAAAGCTAAATCAACATTCATTATTTGATTTATGACTTTCTGTGAGCGCACAGCTTCCATATTATCTTTTACCTTCTGTCCGTTCTTCTGTACTCGTGTAGAAACAATATGTACATGATTATTTTCTGTATCAGAATGAAAATATATCATATAAGGATTATTTCCATAACCCATTTTATTTATATATTGCAAAGCTACATTTTTCAAATCATCTGCCGAATATTCACGCCCCTTACATGAAATCACTGCATGAAATTGTTTTGCCTTGACCGCTGGATTAGTCCTACAGACAGATTCCATATAAGCCATATAATCCGACTTCTTCAAATTATCTGGATTCATAGCAAAATTTTCTGCAACAAGAAGTTCACTCTTGCCTTCCTCATTCTTTCGCTCATTATAATCAATACCAGCGAAAGAAGTTGCCGCTTTTAAAACTACTACTACCATATTTATAACTTCACACCGCAAATATACAAACAAATATTCAATAAAAGAATATTTCAATATAATTTATTCATATAATAAATATACAAATATTATATATTCATATATTATTTATATATATAATATTTTTCCCTAAAGTTTTTTGGTATCATAATAATGTTCTCTTATCGTCCATGCCGGGCAGAACCCGGAAAAGTACGGTATCAAATACCTTCCCGGTTTCTTTCCAGTGCAGGCAGAAAAGGTATCAATTAGATGCAATCCTTTTGCCGATGGGCGGTAGTTCCTGAATGGTGTCGGTGTCTTTTCTTTTATGATGCAGCCGTTTTCCTGTATTCAGGTATAGAGAGAAACGACACAAGGAACTTTAGGGAAAAGAAATAGTAACGCTGTCTTTATCACTAAAATTATATATATCAATATTATATATACATATATTATTTGATTGACATCAACTTACGCCAAGTAACATTCAATTTATCTTGCATAATTACATAGTCTGCCATTTTCTTTTCTACCTCATTAAGAACCTCTTGATTAACTTCTTCCTTATGAATATTTACATACCTAGCCAACTGATTTATATTATTTCCTATACGTTTCATTTCCAAACAAATTTCATCCATCGAACGAATAAATTCTTTAGGGTCAATAAGACCAACTCCTTTCCTAAAGACTCTCTGTCTAAAATAATCTGACATACATTTGCTAGATTTAGAAGCTTTAGTTAGTTCTTCATATTCTAAATTCGTTAAGCGAACTTTCACTATTCTATCTCTTTTATTTGCTTTCATACTATGATACTAAATAATATATGCCCCCAAGTTGCGAGGGGGCTAAACTCCTGATTTATCAGGCAAGATTTGGTTTTTGTGGACACAAAAACACATCTTGCTATTAATTTCTACAAACGCAAATATATAAATTACTAAACACCCTCCCAAACAAAAGGGAAAAAAATACAATTAGATAAGTTTTTTTGGTATCATAATAATGTTCTCTTATCGTCCATGCCGGGCAGAACCCGGAAAAGTACGGTATCAAATACCTTCCCGGTTTCTTTCCAGTGCAGGCAGAAAAGGTATCAATTAGATGCAATCCTTTTGCCGATGGGCGGTAGTTCCTGAATGGTGTCGGTGTCTTTTCTTTTATGATGCAGCCGTTTTCCTGTATTCAGGTATAGAGAGAAACGACACAAGGAACTTTAGGGAAAAGAAGATTTTTCGTGTTGCTCTTTCTGGAACTCTGGAAGTGAAGCGTGTTAATCACATATTATATATTATTTGTTTATATATTATATATTCATATATTATTTATATATATAATATGGTATTTTATTCCTGTTCTTTTTCCCTAATGTTTTATGGTATCAATTCTTTGCGGCCGACTTCCGGCTGCTTTTTGTATTTGGTATCAAAAGGTCGTTCTACAGGGTGTGCCAGTAGAATAACTCGGTAAGTTATGAAAAATATACTTAAAGGCATATATATACTCTACCCGTATATGTTATGTATATTGTTTTGGGTAGTAATAATTTGTTTTTTATGTTACATAAGATTTACAACTACTTCGGTATGGATGGATTGCTTCATATAATTTGCAGCATAATCATCGTAAGATTTTCTGACTTATTTCTTCCTTTGTGGACAGCTGCGTTGATTGCGGCCGTTATCGGAGTCTCCAAGGAAATAATTTGGGACAAACTTTTGAAGAAAGGAACATTCGACAAGAAAGATATGATAGCGGATGCAATAGGTATTGCAATCGGATGTCTGTAGCTCGCATTATAAAAAAACAGTATTCATAGATGAAAAAGATTTTATATGACAACTGGATAGCCCGCACATTCCTCTGGGGTGATTACGACACCATTACGCTGGCCGCATGGGTCTGTACGAAATACAAGAATAAGAAGGAGATGCCACAGAGAATCAGGAATCATGAATGCACCCACGCACGTCAATGGGTGGAGTGCATGATAGTCAGCGGAGTAATCATCTGGGCACTGGTGATTTTTTCCGGAATATCTTCCTGGTGGTTCTGCATTTCCTTCCTCATGTTTTACGCACTTTATGTGCTGGAATATCTCGTAAAGCTCATGTTTTTTGGCAGAGAGGCATACAACCGGATCAGTTTTGAAAAGGAAGCTTACGAAAACCAGTATGATGACAATTACCTGGAGAATGTCGGCTATTTCGGATGGATAAGGTATCTTTTTAATTAAGTTCCCACACGTGAAAAGAATGAGAGACTGCATTTCATATACAGTCTCTCATTCTTTTTCAATCATCGAAATAACATAGATATTTTTCAAAGCTGGTATAGCTCTTATGACCTGAAGCACGCATGATTTCGAGAGGTCTGAATCCGCGCAGCACGTTTATAGTGATAAACGAGCGTCTGCTTGTGTGTGAGGATACAAGTTTCCATTTCGGGAAGAATGCCGTTTCAATCAGTCCGTTTACCTTTGTCTCCCTCTTAATCTCCTCACAGAACTCTCCGCCTATATGTCGTAACAGTTGTTTCAGGTATTTGTCATAACATGATATGTCGGTCTTTACCGGGGCTGAATAATCATATTTTTCAAGAATGCGGTAAGTAGTATTCCTGTCTATTGACATTTTCTCTATGTCTACGTATGCCATCATTCCGGTCTTCTGCTGAATCTGTCTGAAAATGTTTCTGTCAAAACATTTCCTTTCTATCCTTACCATATCCGAAAAACGCTGTCCTAGATTGCAGCTAAGCACAAACATATCCTTTACACGCTGCATGTGAGAAACATATTGCTTTCTCCTTGAAATGGAGCTTACGTCAAAATGATATATGTGGCTTATTTCATCGGCGGTAAGCGCAATCTGCTCATGGCAGTAGCTTGGAATTTTCAGCATATCGTAGGTGTCTGATATGCGGGCCCTGTGTCTTGCCGACCATTCCACAGAGGTCTTTAGCTGGCTGCACACGGTTTTTACGGTAGAGAGGGAAAGCTTTCTTTCTTTCGTAAGGAAGGAAATAAAATAAGTCCAGAAAAGTTCATTTACCTGTGAAGGGGAAATTGTACATCCAAAAAGTTTCTGGATGTAGTTTAGGTTGAAAAGAAGACATGAGAAATGTTTTCCGTATCCTTCAGAAAGACGATTCTTCACGCGGATCATTTGTTCAATACATTCAATCAATGAGCAGCCCGACAAATCCAGCTCAAAACCGGACGCGGAACTTCGAAGGAAGTCAGAAAATTCCTGACACCTTTGCTTTGTACTGGCAGAGGTTAACATAACATGTATTTTTAAAATTGGCTCCCCTAAAATAGAAAAAATATTTGAGATTGGCAATAAAAAGTATTATGTTTGTAATGGAATACATTTACATGTATTTAAAATTGGCTTGAAGGGCGGAGCAAAGTGTTGCACATCCGTCCTTCTTTTTATTGTTTTAAAGTGTAAATAAGCATTGAATTGTCAAAAAAACATATCCGTTTTATTCGGATATAAATATTTTTTGTAATTTAGCGGCGTGATAGGGAAAACAGGGATTCCCTTCTTCGATGAGAGTTTTATCAACACACACAGAAAGGAGACAAGCGATTGTCTCCTTTCTTGTTTTTGTCTGCCGAGAAACCGTCGTTTTTTTTGTCCTTCATTCTCCAATGTGCTCTTCGTAACTTTGTATTGAAACAAAAACCAAATGTTTAACTAAAAACGACGACAAAATGAAAAAGATGATTTTATTGTTTGCAATGCTGATCTCTGCAGTGACCGTTTTTGCACAGGGAGCTGTAACCTCTGAACCTTCTACTGCCGGATTCGTAATCGACCTGGGCACGTTTACCGGAATCGTAGCACTTATTTCGGCCATCGTGACACAGATCCTGAAAGTCATTCCTGCCATTTCAGAAAGCAAGTTCGCAAAAATCGGTGTGAGCGTGGCGGTAGGTATGGTGGTGTGCGTGCTGGCATGGGCGCTTCAGCTTACTCCTCTGCTCGAAGGATACCAATGGTGGGGAACGCTTATTTACGGACTGGCTGCCGGCCTTAGCGGATGCGGTTTCTACGATGTGGTAAAAGCTATTGCCGCTCTTTTTAAGGATAATACGGAAGAGATGGAATAACAGGAAATCGGAAGGAGGCACGGAATGGACGCAGAAATGGTGACGGCCATAAGCGCAGCTGTAGTTTCCGTGGGTACCTTGATTTTTACTCAGTACAACAAAATGACGCAGAAGTATCGTGACAAGATGAACGATATGAAGTTGGAACGGTACAAGCAGGAAACCGAACGTCTTAGCTTCAAGCGAAGCGAGAACACGGCAAAGGTATTCGGCGAACTGTGGAAGGTGCTCTACGAGACAAAGGCCGACAGGGTGTACATCGTACAGCCGCACCCGCTGGGTAACTCAGCCTTCCTTTCCATCTATTTCGAAGTGAAACGCAAGGGGGTGTCGGGCATGAAAGACAACGTGCAGCGGCTCCCTATGAGCGAAATGGCAGTATTCAGCAGAGGTTTGGCAGAAAACCTTTTTCTCTGCTATACGGATATAGACTCTCAAGTGAAGGACAAGATGGCCAAATCCCTGTTTATAACCAATGGCTGTCGCGCCGTAGCCATAAAGAGGCTGAACAGCGCTTCCGACTGGGTAGGAAACATCTTCTGCGAGTTTACCGACGAAATGGAGGTAAGTGAGGAACAAGCCCACAAGGTGCTGCACGATGCAGCGGTGAACATACAGTTCATTCTTCCGGAATACCGGGAGAATCCCTATAAATAGAGTTACAAACCAAAAACACAACACAAACAATGGACGAAATCAGTTTTAAGAAGGCAGCGGAAGGATATGTGGCCGAATATACTTCCGAAGGACGTACAATGGTGCAGATTCAGGGTGTGAAAAGCGGAAGGCTTTCAATCTCCCAGTTTATTGACACCATGGAACCCGTCGCAATGGATACGGTGAATTTCTCAAATTCAGTAATTGAAATCAATGTACCTGCCGGCATGAAGGTACGGCTTCTGAGCGATGTGGAGGTGAAAAAAGTAAAGGCATTGGTCATCAAGGATACCGCAGCAGCCGGCGGTGGAGGAGGTGGTGAAAGCTATGTGCTCCCGAAAGCCAGCGACTCTGCTTTGGGAGGAATCCAGACCGGCTATTCTGAAAGCAGCAAGAATTATGCTGTAAGAGTAGATGGCAGCGGGAAAGCCTATGTAACAGTAAACTGGACCGATACAACTTATACAAATGCCACATCAGGAACACCAGGTTTGGTAAAACAGGGTGCCCATGTAACAGATGCTACAGGTTCGGAAGATGCACATACCGTACTGAACAAGCTGATTGACGAGCTTGAAAAGGCCGGGGTTCTGGCTTCTGCATAACCACAGTCACAACACAAAAACTAAACTAGACACGACATGAAAATCTGGATTGATAACGGTCATGGTGCAGACACCAATGGGAAGCAGTCGCCCGACGGACGGTTGCGCGAATATGCCTATGCACGCGACATTGCACGCCGCGTGGTGGATGCGCTGAAGAAGAAAGGGATCGACGCGCAGCTGCTCGTTCCGGAAGAGGAAGATATTTCGCTTCAGGAACGGTGCGCACGCGCCAACCGGGTGAAAGACAGCATCCTGGTATCCGTCCATTGTAACGCTGCCGGAAGCGGCACGCAGTGGATGACCGCACGCGGATGGGAGGCATGGACCAGCGTAGGTCAGACCAAGGCCGACAAACTGGCCGAATGTCTGTATCAGAGTGCGGAGCAGGTGCTGAAAGGCATGAAGATTCGCAAGGACACCGCCGACGGCGACAGCGACAAGGAAAGCGGTTTCTATATTCTGAAGCACACCGTATGCCCGGCTGTGCTGACTGAAAACCTTTTCCAGGACAATCGCGAAGATGTGGACTTCCTTCTGTCGGATGAAGGCCGCCAGAAGATTGTCACGCTGCATGTGCAGGGAATCTGTAAATATCTGGGCGTATGAAACAGCTTCCGTGGATACTGGTAGGCTTGCTGTCGGCCGCGCTCCTCTTTTCGCTTTTCTTCCGTGGATGCGCGTCGCCGCAGTCTGGTCAGGGTGATACCGTATGGCTTCCCGTCAGGGTAGATACGATACGCGACACGGCAGTTGCTCCTCCCGTGTCAGAGCGTCCCGCAGGAACAGACACCGCACGCCTTCCGGTATATCGTCCGCAGAAACCGTCCGGGCCAGCTTCCATCCCGGACAGCATAGCGGACACGGTTACGGTTGTTTCTGATTCGCTTTCTACAGGGAAAGACAGCGTGGACGTGATTATACCTCTCACAGAGAAGGAATACCGCACGGACGACTACCGGCTAGTCATTTCAGGGTACCGCCCGGAACTGGTGTCGGCAGAGTTTTACCGACGCACACAGACGGGGGTGGTAAATGCACCGGCACCTAAAAAAAAGAGGTGGGGGATAGGACTGAGCGCCGGATACGGGATAGGAATTTCCGGAAAGATGGAGCCTGTTCTGGCATTCACCATTACTTACAACCTGCTGCAATGGTAGCGGCAGGTTGTTTCTTTAAACACAAGAGAAAAACACAGGGCAGACGTGCCCGATAAACAAAGAAACGATGAGCAAGAGTGAGATTTTTAACACCATCCTCCGCATGGTATCGGAGGAAACGGAGATACCGTCCGCACAGATTCTTTCCGGAAGGAAGGACACAGAGACGGTAGATGCACGCTATCTGCTGGTGCATTTCCTTTTTCAGAGCGGATTGAATCCGTCGTATATTGCTGCACGAATCGGAAAGACGGAGCGTGCCGTCAACCAGATTCATACCAATTTCGACCAGCGTCTCAGCACACAGAAAATATTCAGAATAAGTTGCGAAAGAATCAGGAAGAGGTTAGGAAACAACTCATTCCCAGAGTAATGCTTCGTCCGTACCTTTGTCATGTCGGGAAATAGTTCACGACACAACACAAACACAAAACAGTATGACAATCAAAGGTATGGATGGCCAGAGTTACAACGTAACCGGCCAGGGACAAGGTAATTTCAACACTGTGGGTGCAGCAGCAGGTATCGCATCATTTTTGGGTATCAACGGTGGTAACATCCTGGGTCGCAATGGCTGGGGATGGAACGCAGAAGGCGTATGTTCAGACAACATGCCCGTAAGCCGTTATGAGTTGAACATGGTTGAACAACTGAACGCAAAGGATTCAGAAATCGCTTTGCTGAAGGCTGACAAGTACACTGACCAGAAGATCGTGGAAGCCTATAAGGACTTGCAGGGTCAGATCAAGGAACTTTCAGTGGAAGTTCGCTCCAACAAGGACGCTCAGACCGCTGTCAACATGCAACAGGCCGTTTACAACGGTACCAACACCGCTACTCTGCAGTGCATGCAGAACAGCATCGCCGCATTGCAGGCTATCACCAAGACATACATTCCGTCAAGCAACGTATGTCAGGATGGATGCTGCGGATGTCCGTCTGCCCAGTAACCCCAAACTGGCCCCGGGGGAGGACCGTCCGGTCTTCCCCTTCCTTTTGATTTTCAAGCACTGTAGAAAAAACTCAAACACGCAGCACAATGACAAACGCACAGATTCTGACCGCTGTCATCCTGAAATGGGGTGAGCCGGTCATTCCGGTTATGATGGGCAATATGCTCAACGGTATTTCTGCCGGTATGCTTCCGGTGGAGAAGTTATTCAAGTCAATCGGACTGGCAGGTCCCGGATGGCAGATTTCCAATGAAATCAATTCGCTGGCAGCCGTAGGCGGCACAAAACTGATCCGTCCGTTCCTTGAAAAATTTGTATCCCGCATTCCGGACGATATGATTCCGGAACTGGCTCACGGTTATGTAGATTCTGCCATCCAGCAGGGAAAGCTATCTGTTATCGACGGATTCTTCACTTTTGACCGCGATGACCTGGTGGAACTGAAGAAATACCTGGACTGCAACCTTCCGTATCAGAAGCCGGAAGAATATGTGGTAAAAATACCGCAGGCACAGCCGTCGCAGCCACAACCGCAGCCTGCACCAAAGAATGAAACACGAGAAAAAGAAGAGAAATAAGTGCCGAATACAGGCGGCCTGGTGTCCTGTAAAAGATATATAACACAAACACAACACAACTATGATTCAGTCAATTACTTTGTCTGGAGTTCCGACAGATACCGCTCAGCCACTGACGGTAAACATCACTAAGAAACTGCGTCAGGCTTATTGCGTGAACAACGGCGTTCAACCTACTGCTACCGTCGTATTCAGTGTAGCAAGCGTCACAAACAACAACACGCAGAACATTGCGCTTATCAACGCAGCTGTAACTCTGACCTACACTCCGAAAAACGGATGTGCAGCAAAGACTATTCAGTGGACCGAACAGTTTACAGTAACCTTCATCGGTGCGGCAAATACAGCCCCTACCAGTGTGGTAGCTACAGCTTTAGTTCCGCAGGTATTCTCTTACAATGAGAACGGTTGCGGTTGCTCTGCTTGCGGCGCACTGATTGCAGTCCCGGTCACGATTACTGCTACCTTTCCCGCTTAACGAAGTTCAGGCAGCCGCGTTTAGCGCTTTCAGTCTGGCATCTGCCGATGAACCCGTAAAAAAGCGAAGGAAAAGGAAAAATGTTTGAGTGGCTTCCCGTCCGCGAGGGCGGGAAGTTTTGAAGAAACTAATTTAAAAATATCGAGATATGGATAGAGAACAAATGATCTCCCGTTACGAGGAGCTGTATGATAAGATGAAGGACAGCAAGGACGTGAAGAATATGAAAATATTTGGCGAAGCTGCTACCTATTATTTCAAGGAAATGGCAAAGATGCACCCGGAAATGGCTATGAACTGGTTGAGCCACCTCGAAGCAATGTGCTGGGATAACTTTTTGTCGGAAACAGAGGCCGTGAATATCGGTAAGACCATGGTCAACGAAGATGGTTTGAAAGGATTCCACTGGGGGCATGACACTTTCGTGGCTGCCGTGAAACAACTCGGAGGAGTTCCCGAAGAAAAACCTTCGTACAACTCGTATGCACTTTGTGTCACAGCAAACATGATTTACAGCGACATGGCATACAGCATCGCTGAAGACATGGGATACAAGACACCTGCCGAAGTGCCGAACGAAAAGATGGCCCTTTCATGCTACAAGAAAGCTGTGGCCTACCTGAAAGACAAGGACAAGAACTTTCAGGTGCGCCGTTACTTCAAGAAGCGCATGTACGGAGAGCCGGCAGCCATGTAACAGCCGCATAGAAGAAAAGCTGGACCTTCTTATCCGGATGGTAGCTCAACTTGACGGGATAAGAGGATTTGGCTCTAATGTGCTGGCAAATGTGGTGGGCGATATAATTATGAGAAAAAGATGATGTAGTTTGTCTTTCCACCCTATATGAATGAAAATGCAGCCTGGGTTTTGTCGTTTCTTCCCCGGCTGCATTGTTTTTTAATTATCAGTAAATTATATCATTGTCTGACAAAATTTACATTTCCAAAGTTAGTGTATCCTCCGTCAAAATAAATAAGCCATTCCCCAGAAGGGCTTGTTTCGTGTCTCATATTGACCATGTTTTCGGGAGGGCAAAGTGCGCTGTGAGGAGGTATTTCACCATTGTCGTAAAACCAGTAGAAATATATTTCATCTCTTGAAATGTTTGTATAATAATAACCTTGTGCTGAATATGTGTTTCTAACTGTTCCTGAATCCTTATAACTCCATTCCACACTCCATTCTGCTGTCCCTATTTCGTTGTCAAATGTAAGGGTATGAACAGCTCTGTATTTCTGTCCACCATATTGATAATCTATGCCGGCTTTAAACGTATGACCTATCATTTCTTCCTGTAGAAGATTGCTTACTTCTTTGTTTTCCATAACTTTATTTTCACCTTCCTGGTTGGTAAAATAAAGCTTGTTTCCTGAGAAATTTATGTTATATATAAATGAAGGTGCGTCGTCTGGCATTGAGCCGGTTTCATCATCGCATACTATGATTACATTCCCATCTTCATCTATTTTCCATTTTGCAACAGACATCATTTCAGGTCTATCATATTTCCTGTAACTGTTTCTTTCCATCCATTCAAAATAGCCGTCTGTGCGAAATCTGATTGCTTCATCATCATCGGATATAAAATATCCATTCGTTAGTTTCTCAGATAGCGTGTTCTGTGTCGTTTCTTCTGTGCCTTCGTCCTTTGAGCAACTGAAAAATAGAACGCAAGCAATAAGCATTGTTAAAATTTTTTTCATACACTAATTAATTTTTATTTCAAGCAAATGTAACTATAAGCATAAAATAAAAATATGATTATGAGATGAAAATTTTAAAAGTGCTGATTTTCGGAGGAAAAATGAAAAAACAAAACAATTTTAAACGTGAGTCGCATTAAAATTGTTAGCGTATGGGCAAAAAAAATTAGCTCTTCTTTCTCAGATTGACTTCCACATCGAGCAAGCCACCGCAATAAGGGCAGACGCTTGCACCTGATTCTTTCCGTACTTCTTCCGGACTGGCAAAGAGTTGCCACATGGGGACCTCAAGGGCTTCTGCTATTTTTTCAAGTGTTTCCATTTTAGGAGACATCTTTCCATTTACGATGTTGTATAATGCAGGAAGGCTTATTCCTACTTTATCTATTATGGATTTTACTTTTATTCCTTTCAAATCACATATTTCTTTTATTCTGTAATTCATATATAACGTATAGGTTTATTTAATTTGAAGCAAAATTAGGCATTGATTTTAATATATAAACTAATACTTCACTTAAATGATGTTAATATATATCACTTATTTATTGTTTAAGTTGTAATATATGTACCATTACTATATATTTGCGCCACACAAATAAACAAATAGTATATATGACACAGAAATTCAACAAATCCGAAATCATGAAAGCTGCTCACAGAATCCGCAACCATTCATGGAACTGCACCATGAGCCAGGCATTAAAAGAAGCATGGCGCAGAGCAAAGAAAGAAGCCGCACAGCGTGAGGAATCAGAAAAGCGAATGGCTTCCATGAAAAGCAGCAAGGCCGACCAGCGCAATGCACGCATGTATCAGCACGTGGTTTTCGGTAAGAATGACTGGGCCATGGATTACGGACGCAAATACAGATATTAATAACCTTATAAATATAGAATATGAATTATGAAGAAAAAACCAGCATCGGAACTCCGGATAATGGCTTCGGAGTTTATTCACCGCAAACTGAGCGGTGCGCCATTCGTATCAGTGAATTATTCGGAAGATGGAGCGACAGCATTTTGCGTGTGGCCGGATGGTGTAAGGGAATATTTGTACGTGGACTACGCCGACCTAATGCCACAAAGCCAGCACGAGCGTGCGATGGCGTACATACGCGGAGTAAGGTAAAAGGAAAGAAACTCTGGTACATTCATGTGATAACCTTTGCAAGCATGGCGGTTTTTATTCCTTGCGTTGTGTTTTCGGGATTTATTCCTGCTGTGGCAAAAGTTATTCTCATAGTTCCTTTGGGACTATTCACTGCATGGTGCATGCTTGTATCTTTTGTCCGCATAATGCAGGGTGTGACAGGGTGCACAGATTTGGATAAAATGGAAAATGAATTTAAAGGCGAGGATTAGTAATTATGGAAGAAGTGTTGAATAGTGAACTGGTGTTTGTGGGTGATAATAACGAAGCTTTGACAGACACATATAAAGTAGCTGAGGTTTTCGGAAAAGAACATAACAAGGTATGCCGTGATATAAATAACCTTGGATGTTCATCTGATTTTCAAAACGCCAATTTTGGCGTTTCGTTCATTATCAGAGACTTACCAAACGGAGGGCATAAAAAAGAAAAGTATTACACCATGACCAAGGACGGATTCACTTTCCTTGTCATGGGATATACGGGAGCCAAGGCAGCCCGGTTTAAGGAAGCCTACATTTCGGCCTTCAACCGAATGGAGAAAAAACTCCGTGAGCAGGTCACGAAACCGCAGCAGGACGATATAGACGTGAGCAAGTACGGAAGGAAGGAACTTGCCCAGCTTCTGATAGAAAGCGACGAGGAGCTGGGAGATGCGCTTGAACATCTTGAACGAAAGAAAGAAGAGGTGGCCGTGCTAAAGTACCGTCTGGAGCAGATGGAGAAATGCAGTGAAGAAAGCCTTCATGTATCAATTCCCTCAGCTTTTCCGAAGGGAAAAGAGCAAAGCAGCCTTTTGAAGCGGGTTGAGCGTCTGGAAAAGATTGTGTCCGCATTTGCAGGCGATGTGGAAGGATTGAAGGAGTGGAAGAAGGAGGATGTATCGGACATGTACTACAAGCCTGAATTTTACAAAAAGTATCCCGAGTGTATATACATAAGCAGCCCCGTGCTTACGCCTTCGGTCATGTACCGTGCCATGGATATGGAGGACCTGCGGATACGTCTGTGGAAAGAGCTTAGCATAGAAATATCCCCTTTTTCGCTATTGCAGTTCCTTTATGAGCACAAGTTCCTTCAGGCAAAAGAGCAAGAGCGAATGAAACCCACGGAGTTTTCACGTATGCACGGATACGCATACGCAATGGAACCTGACAAGGACGAGGAAAGCGGTATCCTTACTTACCGTCCGCTTTTCACCGAGGCGGGATTTCTCCGGATAATGGAAACCATAAAGATGGAAGGAGTGCAGCCATGAAAAGAGAAGAAAGGTTACGAATAGCCAGGATGGTGGCCGCATTGCCTGAAGTTCCGCTTCTTCCGTCAGCGGTGCAACCCGTAGCGGAATGCGCAAAGCTGCCATGCAGGGATAATCCGATTCCGTTTCTTACGGCAAGGGAAATAAGGATTCACCACCGCGATGCGATGCTTGTGCGGCAGATGGCAAGACTTATAAGCCGAGAGCACGGCATACTGGTACGCTCGGCACAGGTTTTTGATTTTCTTCGCCGTGAAGGGTGGCTGCTTTCGTCGCCGGAATGCTACAACGCCCCTTCCGAGGAAAGCACACGGCGCGGGTTGATGCTTGCCGCACATTCGGGAGCAACGGGAGCGGGGCTAAAATACTACACACCTTACATTACACGTGAAGGATACGAGTTCTTTTCACGCATCATCATTCAGAAAGGAGGACATTTATGAACAAGTGCGAAGCAAGAAAAGCAATAGACGGCTATTTTGGAGAAGTAAGACACAGCATTATGTTTACCAGCACCCGGAAAGGCGTGCTGGCCTATGTGGAATATGAGGACTTCATGCCCGAACACACCGTGCGACGTGAACTGGAAAGTCTGCTCGGCAGCGGTTATCTGGTCAGTGTGAAACGCGAGTGCTCGCGCTCACTTTTCAAGGAGATTCTGGACTTTCTTTCGTCCGACACGAGCGGCCAGAAAACCCTTCTTATGATGATGGGAAACTACGTTTCTGCGCACCCACTCCACAATAGCCTGTAGGGCCACTCAAAACAAATGCAGCAAACCACTTGAGAGGTTTGCTGCATATCGCTCGAGAGGTTTGCCGCAAACCACTTTAGAGGTTGCTGGCGAATTTTTTGTCCTTCATTTCCACATTCCGGGTGCCTAACTTTGAGGAAAACAAACACAAAGACATGGCAAATAGTTTAGGTACCAGACTGGCTAGAATCGACGTGCTTATCGGAGGTGCGGATCAGGCTCGCAAAAAAATCGAGGAGATGCGCAAGGAATGGGAAGAACTTGACAAGGTAATCCAGGAGGCGCAGCGGAATATGGAAATGTCCGTTGATACGGTAGATTATGACAAGAATAAAAAGATATATGAGGATGCTTTAAAGAAGCAGAAACAACTTCAGAAGTCAATCACTGAATCTGAACGAAATGTTAATACTGTACAGAAATACCTTACAGATATTTCCGGGCAGACTCTGCGTAATTTGAATAACGCCCAAAGGGGATTGAGGGATATGTTGCTTGGTGTTAATCCGAAAGACCTTAAAACGCTCAATACAGTTCGCGATTACATCAAACAGATAGCCGACGAAATCCAGCGCCGGAAAGGGAACCTTGTAGAGTTTTCCGACATCATCGGAGATATTGGCAATGTGAGCGACAAGTCGCTTGGCATGGCCAAACAGCGCTTACAGGAACTTATATCATCTACTCGCCTAAACACGCAGGAAATTCAGAAATACCGTGAACAGCTTGCTCAGGTTGAAGCGGAAGAAACTCGTCGTGTCTCACAGCGTGCTCAAACCACACTAGGGAAAGTCCAGACCGGCACATTCGATGGCACAATATCACAGACAAAAGAAGCCATCAAGTTGCTTGAACAATACAAGCAGCAGTTAAAGACAAGCGACACAAAGGGAGTAAAGGAGGTAGAATCGGCCATCAATTCACTTAATGAGAAACTGAAACAATCATCTGCCGAATTTACTTCACTGGAAGATGCGCTTGATAAAGCTGAAACGGTTGGTCAAGGTACGTTCGACGGTACATACGAAGACCTTGAGAAGCTGAAAAAATCGCTCGAAGAGTATAAAAAGAAGCTTGAAGTAAGCGATACAAAAGGCTTGAAAAAAATTGAAGATGCGCTGAGCACGATTGAGAAAAAACAGAAAAATTCTGTGTTAAGTGCAGAAGAACTTAACAAAGTGATTCTTACACTTAAAACAGCTCCACTGGAAGATTTGCAAAAGGCTGCGGCACAGCTTCAGGAAGAACTTTCGAAAACCGAACGTGACGCAGGGAAGTATGTCGAAACTTCAATGAATCTGCGCCGGGTAAACGAGCAGATTAATGAAGTGAAGCGAAGCTGGCAGGAACACGATAACCAGATTGTAGCTACCATCAAGCGTTTGACAAGTTATGTGCTGGTATATGCCGGATTCAATGAGGTGGTAGGACGTATCAAGCAGTTGTATCAGGCTAACTTGCAGTTGAGCGACAGTCTGGCCGACATCGAGAAGACCACCGGGCTTTCCACTGAGTCAGTAGCCGAGCTAAGCCGTGAAATTGATAGTATCGACACCCGTACCGCACAGCAGGAACTTCACGACCTGGCATACGAAGCCGGTAAGTTAGGAATTTCTGCCAAAGAAGATGTGTTGGGATTCGTGAAGGCAGGTAATCAGTTGCTTGTGGCATTGGGAGAAGATTTGGGAGGAGCCGAAGCGGTACGTCAGCTGATGAAGGTGAATGCCATTCTGGGAGAGACACAGAAGCTCGGAGTGGAAAAAGCCTTGCTCGCTACCGGTTCTGCTATCAACGAAATATCTCAGACCAGCCGTGCTTCTGCCGGTCCGATTGTCGATGTGGTAAACCGTATCGGAGCTATCGGAGAAGCGGCAGGACTTTCCATGTCCGACCTGATTGCGCTGGCCGGCACGCTCGATGCCCTTGGTCAGCACGCCGAAATGGGTGGTACGGCTTTGAACACCTTTATCTCTACACTTACCAGTAACACCACAGAGGTGGCGCAGGCTGTGGGACTGAGCGATGATTATTTGAAAAACCTGATTGAACAGGGTAAAACCATTCAGGCCGTAATCGCTGTATTCGAGAAAATGAATGCTATGGGCGGACTGGATGTGCTGGCTCCGATTATGAAAGACCTCGGTAGCGATGGCGAGCGTATCAAGCAGGTGCTCGTTACCCTTTCTTCCGGAGTAGACGAACTGAAAGCGCAAGTATTTACTTCTTCCCGTGCGTTTAAGGAAGCTACCAGCGTGACGGATGAATACAACATCAAGAACGAAAACGCCATGGCCATCATGCAGCGTATGGGGAACGCCATCAAGGAATCGTTTATCAACAGCGGATTTGTGGAATGGCTCACGGATGTGCTTCGCTATATTTCGAGCATCCCCAACCGGTTTGAACGCGGAGAAAAGTCTATCCGACTGATGGCAGTAACAGTTCAGGCTTTGGTAGGAGTAATGATAGCCACGTCTTCTGCTGTGCAGAAAGCAAGTGCAAACATTGTGCTGTTTACGAAAATGGTAAAAGCAGGAACAGCCTCTGTGAATATATTCAAAATAGCTTGGAAGTGGCTTTCAAAGGCTATGATGTCAAATCCATTAGGATGGGTTGTATTAGGATTTACTGCGCTGACATCTGCCATTACTTATTTCAAGAAATCAGTAGACGAAGCAACAAAGGCACAGTCGGAATTTGAAGCAGCTATACAGAAGGAAACATTTGAACTTTCCAATCTGAAATATGCGATTGACAAGGCAAATGTATCGAACGGAGAGCGTGCGGCACTGATTAAGCAGCTGAATGACAAGTATGGGGCATACCTTGGATTTATGGTCACTGAAAACAACTATGCCGAGAAGCAGGAATACATTTACAGCCTGATTAATGCCCGCCTTCGCGAAACGCTTGCGCTGAAGATGCGCGACAAGATGATGGAAAACATTGCCGACAAATATACCGACCAGATTCAGGAACTTCAGTCGAAGATTATTGCTTCGCTGAACAAAATGGAAAACGTCGGAGAGACGAATGCCGGCGATGCCATGGCCCGTATCATGGACGGGATGAATAAGGTAGTGGAGGAAGGCGGTAATCTGTACGACGCGCTGGATGGCTTTATGGAGAAATATGACAAGAACATAAAGCAGCTCCCGTTCAGTTCCGACGCTTTAAAACTGATGAACATCCTGAAAAACATCCGGAAGGAAGCCGGACAGACTCAGACTTTCCTTGAAAGTACGCAGCGTGCTGCCGAGAGCAAGACCGAAGAGCTTATGCTGCAAGACCTCCGTAAGTCCAACCAGGGCATTCTTTCTTCTTCAGACATACCGGAACTGAATACCTATTTGCAGCAGGCGACTACCTACGTGCAACGTCTGCGTTCAGATGTTGAATATTTGAATGCAAAACGTGAGAAAGGAAAGAAATTGACTGAGCTTGAAACTGCAGAGCTTGAAAGGCTGAATGAAAGGAAAGAAAAAGGGATAATGCTGAATAAGCTCGAGGAATCCAGACTGGAAGAATTGAACGATAAGCGTAGGAAGGGAGAGAATCTTACCGATTCAGAACTGAAGGAACTGAAAGAGAAGAACCGCCTGTTAGGTGTATATCAGTACAACATAGATCAGGTGGAAAAACGTATTAAGGCCATCGGACTGGAGTCTGTATGGGGGCAGGGAGTATCGCTGGAAACAGCCGGAGTAGACAAGCTGGTAGCTACCTACAAAAAGCTGGAGGCCATGATGAAGAGCATTAATGAGGACAAGGACTATGCAGACACCTTCGCTGCCCGTGGATTCAAGTCGGCCAAGGAAGAATACGAGGCGTTGAAAAAGATGGAGCAGGATGTGGCCAAGGTGCTTGCTGAGAAATGGGGACGCGACACAAGCGGTAACTGGCTCAAAGTACGTAAGTCAGGCACACGTGGTGAGCAGAAGGAAATGAATGATGAAATCAGTGCGGCTATGTCTGCGCTCGAAGCTTATTTCCTCCGCCGTCAGCAGGCTATCCGTCAGGCATATCTCGATGAACAGATAACTACTGAGGAGATGAACCGACAGATTGACGCGACCGAGGAAGAGCATCTGCTGGCACGTGTGGAGCTTCGTAAAAAGCTGTTGGGCGAGGAGAACACCTTCAATCAGAATTTATACGGGATGGAAGGTAAGAACCTGGAATCTACTGCTGCATTGATTAAGAAACTGGGCGAACGTCAGACCGACGGCTTACGTAAGAACCTTGAAAAAGACCTGCTCGAAGTACAGAACATGGCAGTGAAATACCGTCAGACTATCGAGAAGGAGCTGCTTAAATACAACCCGTTTGAAAGCCTTGTCAACCAGTTTGAGGAGTCGCTTGACAAGCTTCGTCTGCTGAATACCGATGCGGAGAAAGAGTTCCGTATGAGCTTAGGATTTAGCGGAGTAATTGATGAGAGTGCAGTGAAGGAAAGAATTAACGCCCTTGTTTCTCTGTCGGAAGATGCTTACAGCCTGAACGAAGACCAGTTGCGGACTTATCTTAGCAACATTGACGCGGTATGGGCCGAAAGCATGAGTCCGGAGCAGATGTCGCTCATGCTGAAAAAGCTGCGTGATTTCTATCAGGATTCCAAGGCAGCTGCCGAGAAGTATGCAAAGGACATCAAGGAAATGATAGACGTGCAGTGGGAAACCAGCGGAAACCAGAAACTTTGGGAAGACCGTATAAAAGGTACGGACGAACGAACTGAACTTATGGGTGCTGCAGGTAATCTTGGACTGGCATCCACACAAAGTTCCTTCCTTGGTACTTCCGAAACGGATAATGCAGAGCTTGAAGCCTTGCGGATTCGCCTGGAAGCTGCACGCCAGTATTATGAAGAGTTCTATGCCCGCAAAGAAGAACTGATACAGCAGGCCATTGCTTCCGGTGCCACCCAGCAGGAGGCAGAGGAGTCTTATCGAATGGCCGAAAAGGAAGCACTCGATGAACTAAATGCAGCAAGAGAAGAACAGGCGTCAAAAGAACTTGAAATCACGGAGAGCAAACTAAGCACACTAAAGAACTACACCGATGCAGTAGTAGATTTTAGCGAACAGATGGGCGAGGCTGCATTTGCCGAAGTGGACGACCGTAAGCAAGCTGCAAAAATGCTGCTCCAAACAGCGATGAAACTCACCAAAGACTTGATTATGCAAAAAATAACCGAGTTGTTGATGAAGAAGACTCTTGGAGACCAGGAAGTAGCACAGGAAGCGGCTACAAGTGCTACTGTTACAGCTATTCATGGGTCACAGGCCATAACTGATATGACAGTAGAAGGGGCAAAGACTGCAGGAGATGTAACTTCTGGTATTGCGAGGGGATCAGCAAAAACAATCGGAGACCTAGGCTGGTGGGGTATTCCGCTGATTGCAGTTATCAGTGCGGCGCTTTCCGCCCTGATGGGCCTTGCCATGGGTAAGCTAAACAAGGCAAAGCAGGATGTGGCAGCTGCTACCGGAGTAAGCAGCAGTAAGGGCCGTGTAGCAGCCGGAATGCTTACCTACGCAGAGGGTGACTATCCGGTACTGGGAAACGACGGACAGATATACAACGCACGCTACCAGAAGGAACTTAAAACGGGAGTGTACGGCGGAGGTGCGCATTTCGGTATTTTCTCTGAAAAGAAGCCTGAAATGATTGTGGACGGCGATACGACACAGAAACTTATTCTGAACTATCCCCACATCTACGAAAGCATCCTCACCATTGCGCGTCACGGACAGCTAAAATCGGCAGCCATGCCGACATTTGCCAGCGGAAGCTATCCTTCCATGCCGGCGCAGATTACCCAGGTTGCATCCGGAGCTACGGACATGACCATGCAGAACGAGCAGATGACACAAATGCTCGGAAGTGTGGCCGAAGCGCTTTCCACACTGAACGAGCGTCTGAGCAAGCCGATTAGCGCCACCGTAGACCCATACGGGAGCAAGGGTGCGGTAAACCAGTTGAACAAAGCCAGCAATTTCATGACTAAACGCGGACTGATAAAATAACGACACGATGAAAGGACTACAGATAAAGATTAACAGCCAGTGGGTAAAGCTGTCGGAAGATTTTTCCATTACACTGGAGCAGTCGAACCCGCTTTTCAATGACCAGGGAACATTCTCGTTCCCTTTCGAAATTCCGCTGGAACCAAACCGCGAAATTTTCAAGAACATAGCCGATCCGTGGGGAGACATTAACCTGAAGGACATTGACCGTATGCCCGCAGAGCTTTGGGTTGACGGCGTGATGATATACCGTGGTGTGATAGAAACGGACGATGAAGTGGAGTTCGAAGATACACTTCCCGTCACATTCATTTCCGGTAACAGCGATTTCATGGACCGTATAGAGGGAATGAATGCAAGGGATATTCCGCTCGACAGGGAGATAAAGCTGGGGTATAGGGTAGATTATGGAGATGTAAAAGCCATTACTTTTCCTATAATAGGCTCTGAATATACGGTAAAAATCAATTTTGGTGAAATGCTTATGGCTTATACTGAGAGTAATGAATCAGCTCCTTATCCTATCAAGCCATATTGTAATGCCCGTATATGCACATCAAACGACAAGGGAAGGTATAACGTACTTGACGCAAAAAGGCCATATAGCGGAGTGTGCTTTTATGTGATGTATCTTCTTGACTGTTTTTTCAAGTATATGAACATAGGCGTACAAAGAAACGACATGTCTTCAATGGAAGATATGTGCCGCCTTGCTTTTTTTACCACAAAGTGCGATACGGAAGATAAGGGAGATTTGTTTAAACTGACAAGTAGTGATGTGTTTAGGGATACAAATCTGATTGATATAAACGGTGAAACAAAAATATCATATAGGTCCATAGGCACTGTGGCAAGGAAAGAACTTCACATGGAAGATTTTGAATATTATGCAGTCAATTTGTATGCCACTAATCAGAATTTTCCGGATGAAAGCATGGAAGATATTATAGAAGATCTTGAAAATGCGTTCGGACTAAGGTTTATCTATGATAGCATGAGAAATACCATGGATATAATCTACATTAAGGATATACTTAAATCGAGTGAGATTCTGACACTCGATGCTGAAATAATCGGGATGCAGCTAAAGAAAAAGAAAGAGAAGACCATACGCCTTACATACGGTCAGGAAGATGACACTGCGTTCAATTACGATGACTATACGAATGTAAAAGAAAAAAACAATTACCTGGAAATACTACAGCAAGGGCAGGCTTCCAATGATACCACATGCTATCAGGACAAACTTACCGGAAATTCGTATCGAATTAAGGTGGACAAGAATACAGGTGGTAATCCTTCTTTGTTTGAGGTAGGAGGATTCAGGGATTATGTAATTGGAGGAACTTCATCAGAAGATGAAGAAGAGGAAATTTCAATTAATTTTTCTCCTGTAATCATTAATGACACGAATGGGAAAAAAGTGACAAGGCTTTCTATGCTCGGTACAGAAGGGAATCAGGTTTTTGCAGTATTTGTGGATCAGGAATTTTTATCAGACAATTTGGCGAATGTAAATCTGACACCTGAAATTATAGGATTAAATTCTAGTTTCTTGTCGTATATGCAGAATAATATAGTGGTTAGTTTTGCATCAGGGGAAAGGCCGGATGAAGACGATTCTGAAATTCGACCATTACAATCTTACGATGCCGGATATTGCCTTGGAATCATGCGCGGTCCCGGCAGTGAATCCGGGATAGACTACACCGAAAACTACGACGGTGAAGGGAACGATTCGTGGGTACAGACGGTAGCCAACAGTGCTTTCACAGCCGACAGCTGCGATAACTTTGGACGGTTCTTTGATTACAACGGCACGGAGCAAGGTGGAGTAGACCAGTCCGGACGATTCTCGCTCAAGCTGGTGGCCGGGAAAGACAAGTATCCCGCTTCTCAGGCATACCAGGACCGTGGACTGGTGTCAAAATTCCTTTCGGAGTATCTTTACTTCCTTTATAACCGGAAGACCGTGATACTGACAGTAAGAATGACCATATCGCAGATTGCAGGACTGGATATGCTCAAGCGCTACCAGATAGGGAACTATGTGGGATTCATCAATAAGTTATCCTACAGCATTGACCGTAGCGGGATTACGGAGGTGACAATCGAACTATATACCATTTAATGAAGAAAAAACATGGCAATACAGGTATTACAGCAGCCGCCACAGATAGCATTTGCAGGCGACCCCATAGTGGTTAAGGCAAAAACCACGCTGAGCGGAAAAACTTTTCTCCGCATAAAGATTACGGTCAATGCCACCGCATTTGCCGGATCTGAAGAGTTTCCTTATTCAGAAAGTTACTCATTTGAGGTAGGAGCTGACAGGATAGCCGTTTTCAATATTGGAGAAACCATAAAAACTACGCTGTCACGAAAGATGACGTTTGATGTGAACGGCACGCAGACCCTTTCACAGATGATATACGCTGCACGATACACCATTACCTACAAGGAATCGTATCTGGACGGGATGGTAGAGATAGAAGAAGGTGAAACCACTTCTGAGCAGTACAATGCCATACCCGGAAGGCTCACGGAGTTTGAACGCCTTACCACATCCAATGTAGATACCACAGAGATTTTAGGTGAGGGACGTATCTTGAGCCGTAAACCGGAGGGAGATATTGTTCCATTGGGATGGATACTGTGTATTCCTGCGGTAAGTACCCGATCGGATACCATTACCTACAGCGTAGTGCAGGGAGAAGAATCGAAAGAATATTCCGATTATACCCGTAGTGCGCTGGTTCCCGATTCGCTTGTCATAAGTACGTTCCTCCTGAAAGAAGGTGAGCTTACAGTGAACACCGGATTTGAAACCGGGAAGAAGCGCTATGCGGTAAAGACAAACCCGCTCATGCGTCACTTCATATTCCTGAACGGATTCGGGCTGATGGAAAGCGTAGTCGCTTTTACGCGCGATGCGCTGGAATATGACATACAGAGTGAGCTCTACACGCTGCCTGCTGACATTTCCTACCGTGCTACCACGCGCACAGCCAGCTATGCACAGGCACCTTCAGGAACTTTTTCCATGAGCAGCGGATTTGTAAACAGGGAGTGGGCCGAATGGTGGCTCACGGAATTTGTGGTGACGCGAAAGGCATGGATGTACGATAACAGCACATACATACCCGTCACCATCATACCCGAAGAGACGAACGAACTTTATGACCGCGCTAAACCCGGTATGCTGTCCGTGAATTTCAGTGTGCGGTATGGATTCTCAGGAAGTACGCTGAACTCATTCGTCTAACGGAAGGAATCCTTCTCCGTTTTTCTTCTGTAGTTTTTCTTTCAGTCGGATAATCTGCTGGCGGAGCATACGGTTCTCTTCCAGCAGGATTTCCGCACTGGTCATCCCGCTGGAAAGGTCCATACGGTTGTGGTCAGAAATAAGGTAGTAAGGACTTACTTCCATCCGGTTGCATATCTCCAGCATGTCTTTTATGCGCATGGTGCTGTTTTCTTTTCGCCATGCACGAAGTTTCCATTCGCTAATATTCATACGTTCAAGCAGTTCCGAGCGGTTTATACCCGTCACGCTCTCCTTCCCGAAAAAATCATTCACATATTCCGGATGGAAAACTACCGTCTTCCAGTTGTCCGACCGGTAATAGTCGTACACATTTACTTCCGGAACAATGCCGTTATCCCGATAGAATATGTGTCTTGTGCTGATATGGTATTTGTTGCAAAGTTTCACCAGCGAGGTAATCAGCATGTTTCCTTCGATGAACAGTTCGCTGAAATTCTGCATGCCGGCATCCTGAATCACTTTCCGTCTGGACACTCCCACGACGATATGAAAGTTCTCCAGCAGTCCCCAGTTAGCCTTCCATTCCCTGACTTTCCTGTCTGCGTAGGTATATTCCGTGGCTTCTTCTGCTACAAGCTCCGTTTCCTTGATTCTTGCTTTCAGCTTGCGGTTTTCATCCAGAAGTGAGATTCGTTCCTGCCGGTATTGCCTTATAGCCTCTTTGAGCTCCGAAATTTCCTGCCACACGCGCGGCGATATTTCCGTCTCGGTGGCCGCGTACTTTTCAAGCTTCTCATTCTCGTCTTCCATGAACACGTCTATGTCGATTCCGAAACGGTTGCATATTCCGATAAGCCAGTTAACCGTACACCCGCCTATCTTCGGATTCTGCCACCTTACGATACTGGTGACTGAGATTCCGCTCTGACGCGAAAATTCAGCAAGCGAAGGAATTTTAGTAAGTCCCTGCGGACCGTAAAGCCAGCGCAAGTTTTCGGGGATGAATCTCACCTCTTTAAAATCTTCATCCGGTATGACATATTTAAAGCGATTTCCGAGTAAATTTTCCGGAGGAGCCGACATAATGAAGTTTGACAGGCTTATGTGGAATGTGTTGCACACCATTACGATGTCATGCACAAGTATATTGTCTTGATTATCAACCTTTCTTTTATACATGTATGATTTTCCGTACACCTTCTCCGACACGCCTTTTTCGCTCAGGCCGAAGAGCTTCGGAAGATTATTGAACAGGAAAGAATTGAAATAGTACATAAAAAATCAGTTTAAAATTGTTATTTCCGTAACAATTATAATGCGATTGTCAAATTAAAATTGTTACTTTGTGGAGTAAAAATAACAAAAAACGACCGAAACCGCAAAAGCGAGAAACGACAATATATATCAGAAGTATGAAAATGAGCATCATTGAAGCATTATCCGAAAAAAAGTTGAGCCCCATGCGGCTGGGATTTAGCCGCTACCTGGTGGAACATTACGGAATGAGCATGAGCACGGCGTACCAGAAGATCAGGTTGAACCGCGTGCGCCGGTGGGAGGCGGAAGGCGTGGAAAAATGCCTGAGAGATTTTGATCCTGACTACGAAGGGGAACTGAAAGACTTCTTTTCCAGTGTGAGAAAGAAGGGAGAATTTATCGAGTTCATGAAAGAACGAGGTATGGGCGAACATGCGCTGCGTGCGCATTTCCGTAACTTCGACTTCACGGAAGTAGAGCTTCGCGGGCTGGAATCTATTTATAAGGAGTATAAGAAACAAATGGAGGAAATGTGATGGGATACATGCTGGAAAGACAATGGGAAGCATATACACGCCTTCAGGACGGATTCTCAAGAATTGTTTTTGAAGACGGAGAGGAAATTACGGTAAAGAACGACGGGAAGACGGGAATTGACTTCGTAGAGGAATACCTCGACGAGATGAAGAAAAACTATCCTTCACACCTGGTGGCAGCCGACCAGCTTCTGCAGATGCAACTTGGACGTTCTTATAAGACCATACGGAACCTTCGCAGCCGCTATCTGTCAGAGCTTGCGCTGGTAAGCCTGAACTGTTGTTTCGGACGCGAGGACGATATTCCCGACCATGAAGGTCCGGAAGACTTCAATACCGAGCACACACACTGCCTTATGCGATATAACTGTCCGTTCAACGGATTCAACCCAGCCTTCAAGGATAAAAAGGAGGTGTGCTGCAATCCGGTGTACGAGTGCGGGCTGACTCCCACTCAAGCTGCTGTAGCGAACATGCTGGTAAATACTTCGCTCACCTACGAAGAGATTGCCGACGAAATGGGATGCAGCTATTCCAATATAGACAACATGCGGAAACGTATTTTTGCGAAGTTGGGTGTGGCTACACGTCCTGAGCTTATGTTGACACTAAAAGGAAAGCGGCTGGTATGAAACGAAGCAGAGCGGTATATGAACAGCGTTTCCATGTGCGTCACACGGAAATAGCGATAGGCTATCCGGAAGGTAGCGTGAGCATAGCTTGCAGCAACCTGTCGAAGTCGTGCATGCAGAAGCTTATGAACGAGCTGGTGTACGACGGATATTCTGCCACAGGAAGCGTGCAGGAAGATACGATTTACCTGCATGAGCCAGACCCGATGATGTGCCTGCCCGATAGCCTGAAAGAAATGATACAAGCCAAAATGGAAAGCATGAACTACGAGGTGAAATTCCTCTCTTAAAATTCCCTGAAATGATTTCTGACAAAACAGTTGATAAACTCAATGCGCTTCCGCTTCCCGACGTGATGCGCAACAACGGATACCTTCCCGCATCGCAGACCGCACGCAGCGTATTCTACCGCTGCCCGTTTCACGAAGAGAAAAACGGAAGTTTCTGTGTGAGCAAGTTCCCGCCAAAGGGCGAACGCTATGCAGCCTTCAATTGCTTCGTATGCGGCGAGCAGAACCGGAGCAAGGGGGTAGGGGCCATCATGCTGCAGCAGCGTCTCTTAGAACGCGCAGGAGAGAAACACGACTTTCCGGATGCGGTGAACCGGCTGGCCAAAGACTTCAACCTGATTATTGAAGGAGATTACAAGAACGGATTCTTCCACCGGGCACGCAAGACCGCCCCGCAGCCGGAAGTGGATTTCCGCATCCGTGAGGGCGAGTTTACACCCGCTGAGCTCCGTGCACTGGGATGCCAGGTGCTCCCCGTGTTCCGCGCCGGGAAAAACACAAGCGAAGGCCCCGAGCAGACAGCCGTGACCGATGCTGACGGAAACAACCTGTTGCGCTGTTCGTTCAATCCCGACTTCTACCGTGGCGATATGCCGGCTCCCTTCGACAGTACCCAGCTAAGCACCATGTTCAATCTTTATCCGCTGGAAAGCTACGTTACCCCCGAAAAGGCCGATGCCGACGGTGTGCTGACCAGCTACGAAGTGAAGTCTACACCTTCTTACCCGATTTTTCTTTTTCGCTACGAAGACGAGAACGGCTGGTGGGCACGCAAGTACGAGCCCTATTTCCGCGAGACGACCGATGCGGACGGCCGCCGCCAGCCCAACTACAAGTTTACCTGGTGGTACCAGGGAGGAAGTCGTCCGGAAGGATTCTACAAGGAAATCTACGGCGATGCAGACGTGATGCGTGCCCTGCAGACCGGACGTGCGGAGACCTCCGACAAGGAAGGACATCCCATTATCAATATAGAGAAAACCCGGGTAGACGAGCAGGGACGGCGTACCCGTGCTTTTACCGACGTATTCCGCCGGATTGTGATCTGTTCAGGCCCGCGAGATGCCATCAATGTGTACTTCCATAGCGACGCTCATGTGGTGTTTCCCCACTCCGAGAGTGTGGAGATTTCGTCGGAAACCATCCGTCGCCTGCTGAACATCTCCATGGAAGTGTTTGTGCTGTATGACATTGACCGCACCGGCATACGCGCCATGAACCGGCTGGCCCTGAAACACGTGGAACTGAAAGTGCTCTATCTGCCCGAAGACCTCTCCACCCAGTACAATCCCCGCAGCGGGAAAGCATGCAAGGATGCCGAAGAGTTCTTCAATTTCTACCCGGCAGTGATGCGACGCAATGAAAAGCTCATGCACACCAACGTAAACCGCTACTTCGACGACCTGCTCAAGACCGCCCGCCGTATGCGGTTCTGGGACGTGCAGTACCAGACCAAAAAGCAGGAAGACGAAAGTAAGGTAGTGGTCCGGAAATACACCCTGAACTTCGATAATATGGCCCAGTTCCTTTCGGCCAACGGATTCTACAAATACACCGACGAAGCGGATACGACCAAGTTCGTGCATATCAGCAACAACATCGTCGATGTGGTGGAAGAGAGCCAGGCACTGAGCGAAGCCAAGGAAATCATGAAAGACTTTCTGATATACAACTCACAGTATTACTCCGAGGAACTGAGCAACGCCATCAGTACCCAGAAGAAAATCGGACGCGACACCATGTCCGGCATTAAGAAAGTAGACCTGAACTTCATGTCGTGGGGAAAGGATTTCGATTATTTCTTCTTCCGCAACTGCGCCGTGAAGGTGACGGCCGACAGCATCGAGCCGGTGGACTACGTGGACCTTCCTTTCCATGTAAACCGCAAGGCCATCATCGACGCTGACTACCATCCGCTCAAGTCCCCGCTGTTCACCATCGAGGAGAATCCGGAATATGCCGCACGTAAGGAGCTGAACGATCAGCGAATGGCCGACAAGCGGATGAACGAGAACGAGCGCCGCCGTGAGGATGCGGAGTTCATCGCCTACCAGCGTCTGTACCGCTTTTTGCTGAAAATGCCGAAAGACATTGACCAGATGCCTGTCTGCGTGCAATGGCTGTACGACACCAGCCGCATACACTGGCGCAAGGAAGCCGAAGGATATCCGCTTACCGAGCTGGAAAAGCAGCGCCAGGACATGCACTTCATTTGCAAGGTAGCGCTCATGGGCTACATGCTTTCGCGATACCGTACAGGAACCATGCAGAAGATGGGAGTCGTGACGGAGTACACCGTGGCCGACGAAGGAAAGAACAGCGGAGGTACCGGAAAAAGTTTCTTCCGTTCTTTCTTCGAACTGGTGCGGAAGGTGTGCTACATCCCCGGTCAGACCTTGAAGAAGAAAGAGAACATGGCCAAGAACTTCGACAAGTTCCATTATACCGTAGACAGCATGTGTCTGATAGACGATCTTCGTCCCGACATGATGGGCAGCGAGTTCTACAACATTACGGACAACATTACGGTAAAGACCCTGTATCACGATGAAATGACACTGCCGCGCGAAGCTACCCCGAAGATATTCATTACCATGAACAAGATGCCGTTCGACATGACCGAAGGAAGCACCTCTCGCCGTATCTTCCTGGCCATGCAGAGCGATTACTATCACGACGAGGACTACGCCGGCCAGTTCAAGAAACGCACGCCGCAGACCAAGTTCGGGAAAGATATCTTCCTGGAAGCTACCGAAGAGGAACGCGACGAAGCGGTGTACATGATGCTGCAAAGCTGTCAGTTCTACCTCGGTCTGCAGGAAAGCCTTATACCGCCCATGTCGCAGGACGGACAGATGCGAATCCTTTACTCCGCCATCAAGGACCAGGTATTCATTGACTGGGCCAATCATTTCTTTGCAAACCAGTGGCACTGGTGCCGTCCGGTATCTATCAGTGAAATGGCCATCAGCTACCTGGAACACCGGGGCGATGCGGTGACGATGCAGAGCGTGAAATCGGTGAAGAACGAAATGATAGAGAAGATGCAGGCTTACTGCTTCAATATGCAGTACACCATGAACCCTTCCATCGTCTACCGCTCGGACAAAGGCTCCAAATACCCCCGTCACTACGCCTGGGAGCAGGAGCTTATGAACGACACGATCCGCCGTGAGGAACGCACCCGAAAATTTACCCGTGTGTGCTTCTTCTACAAGCTGGGTGAGGAACCAAAAGATTCAAAGGAGATACTTTCCTGCCCGGAAACCGACGAAGAGTGGGAGGAAAAGAAGCGCTTTGAAGATGATTAATAACCTTAAAAAGAAAAGAATATGGCAAGAATCTTAAAACATGAAATCCCGGCAGCGTCAGAGTTTACGCTCCCGCTTTACGAGGGAAGCAAGCTGCTGAAACTTGATGTGGTAAACGAGAAAGCATATATCTGGGCATTGGAAGATGAATCAAAGCCAAAGCGGGGAGTAAAGTTCCGTATGGTTGTAACCGGTGAAGAGTTGAATCTCGACCCCTTCATGCTGTATATAGGCACGTTTATACTTTACAATGGTTCGTTTGTAGGCCATTTGTTTATGGATACTTCTGTACCGATGATAATTGGTGTAGGACTTTAAAATAGTGAGAGATATGTGGATTGATATAGTTATTTGGTGCTTGGTGTTTTCACCAGTCATAGTCGGAATAATTTGGTACAAATATCTCGATTATAGGGGTAAAAAGATTTGCGAGTTTAGATCTATGATAGCCGGATTGTGTCTTGAATACGACATTCGTCATTTACAGCATGAGGATATTTATCAATTCATGTATTCTGAGCAATGGTTCTTAAATAAATACAACTATGAACAGATGCTATTCAGTATAAAACCACTGAAACTCGAATATTGGTACACAAAAGAAGAATTGGATAAGATTTATAATTAATGAGATATGGAAAACAATCAGAATAAAAAAGTGAGTATCACTTTTGAAGTGGAAAAGGATTTTATCAAAGCCGTGATACTTGTTTCAGGAATCAGTATGAAGGATTCTGAAGAAGTAATGAACGAGCTCGATAATGTGGTTATCAATGAAGATACGCTTCAAGATTTAGAAACCATGGATGGCGACATCCAGCAGATAAAAACGGGTATTTCGATGATTGCCATCGGTATGGCGTTCAAGAAAATTACATCCAAAGAAAAGAAAACTAAAACAAACGGACTTTTTGCGAAGCTTCAGGCTTTGAAAGAGGAGAGTAAGAGGTTAGGAAAGGAGGAGTGGAAATAATGGAAGTTCCTATAATCATGGAAGAAGCATATTGGGCAAATAGTACACTTTCTATTGCCCGATATTATGGTGGAATTGTATTCAGGAGGAAAGAATACTTCATCGTAAACAAGGATGGAATTAAGCTGCTTGAGTTAAGCGACCCTGACAGCCCACACTACGTAAAAGAAGGGATGGCCATCCCACCTGGAGAACCAGCAGACCTAGTACAGACTGACTGGATTCCTGTTTACAAGGCATTAGGAAGGAAGAAAACCTTTGAGCTGGTACAATCTGGAAAGACACTGGGAGAAGCATTGCTGATGGTGAAGGAAGTGAAGAAATTGAATAAAGTGAAATGAGACGAATACTTTATAACGCGAGCGATACAGAAACATTCCAGCGTATTGTGAAAACAGCTAAGAATGGAATTTTTGGAGGCACTTCGGGCACAATGGATTACCTTGATAAGTGCCGATGGTTTTTGGAACGATACGATTGTATAATCATATTTACACGTGATGAAGGAGCCCATACCTGCGGATGGTGGAAAAATCCGGACTACGAAAGATGCTATCACCTGTCAATTTCTTTCCCTGGGGGATGGAACAGGAAGAAAACGGAATACATAGTTGATCGTATCTTCGGATATAACAAGCGTATGCTGTGGTGCGAACCTCCGTATTCAGAAGAAGGGAAACGGGCCGGAGTGTATCATTACCGGTTATTCTGTGACGCTAGCTGGAACCCTATTATACCTCGTGGAGAAGTATATTCCACGAAATTCACAGAGCTAGGATGGAAAAGCTTTTCGGAACTGCATGGAAAATAAAATTGGAGAATGACAAATGATAATAAAAAAGAACTTTTCCGTGGTTTTTGAAGCCGGTACACCTCCGGTTAGATTCCGTGAAGAATACCTCCTTCCGGTCCGTACAGAAGAAGAGCAAACGGATCATTCAACCCTTCATCAGGCTGCAAAAGGAGCCATAGCTAAAGATTTAGGGATTATGAGATGCGAAGTTAGGATTCTGAAAATTATGGAAATTCATAATCACTTAATAGTTGAATAAAACCATAAATCGAAGTACATAGCCTATGTTTGAACTAATAAGAGTCTTTTCCACTCATGCTTCTCCCTATGTTGGAGGATATGTGGTTTTTGACAGACAATATACCGTCGGAAAGTTTATCGAAGAAACCCTGAAAAAGTACCCGGCTGTAAGCGGCTATTTTAGTATCGACGGTACTTCACTCGAAGTTCAATACGCCAAAGGGGAGCTTTCAGGTAAAGCATTCCCTGAAAAGGTTTTAGAATCGAGGATTGCGGCCGTTTACTTTTATACAGGACGGAACGAAGCAGATTATGTAATCACTAAATTAGATGGACAATGATTTCAGAAGAAGTAAAGAAAAGACTGCGTGAGATGTCGGATCAAATAAGAGCATCCGAATCAGAATGGGGTCCAATTCAAGCTTGTGTTACTTGTAGGCACTTTGCCTGGAACCTCAATTTAGATAAGAAAGGAATAGTATGTACTACCTTTTATTGTAGGCTTTCCGGCGAATCGGTAAGAAGACTAAATATATGTAATAAGTTCCAGAATAAAGATTACTTGTCGAATATTAGAAGCGAAAGAGAAAACGATTTTTTGGAAAAGTACATACGACCATTAGAATACGTCGGCCTTGTCAATAGAGTGCTTGAAAGTACGATTCCTGATCAGATGGTACTTTATGCAGCAAAGAAAATACATGGTAAGGCAGTAGAGATCCAAATAAATATGGATAACTACGAAACGCATACAATTACATTTTTCATGGATGATCCTAAGCCACAAAAAACAGGCGACCGGATTTGGTCGCAAACGACCATGCCTTCCTTCGCAAAATGTGGAGACTCGTATTCGAGATTATTAGCTGATTCCATAAAAAATGCTTTATCTGAATTTGAAGAGTTTTGTAAAAATAAAGAATAACATCATGAAAGAAGAAGAAAAGCTACTGTTACTGGAAGATATTTCAGCCAGATTACCGTTCGGATTGGCGTTTATCACTAAACAAGGAATGATCGAAATGGACGTCATAAACCTAGCCGACAGATATAAGGTATGGGCTTATAAGAAAAGAGACAAGCATGGTAACGAAATTGGCCTGAATGCCGAAACATTAAATGGCGAAAGATGTCGAGGGAAAGGGTTCAGATTGGGAGATATAAAACCGATACTCTATCCGCTGTCTTCAATCACAGAAGAAATCTTTGTGAACGGCTCGGAAATCTGCCCGATGAAGTATCTGTCAGAAGCGTTCGATTTCGACGGGTATATGGGACTTTATACCACCTGGAATTTCGACGAAGAAAGAGAATGCGTGGAGTTCTTCGCCTGGGGATGTAAGGTGTGCGAAATGAGCTTGCAGAGCTTCTTTATTACTCCGGAAGAAGGAAAGCATAACAGCACTCAATTGGGCCTTCGTCATTTCCAGCAAGTCTTTCACGTGCTGCATCAGTGTCACATCGACTACCGCAACCTGATCGCACAAGGACTGGCCGTTTCAGCTTTAGTTTTGGATAATAACCCTTATAAATAAAAATAGCCATGTTTAGACCGGAAGATTATGTAACGCACGATGTAGGATTGCTTTTGAAAGAAATAGGTTTTAATGAAAACTGCAAATATTCATATTTAGAGAACGGGCTTAGGTGTTGTCCATCTGAATATGAGCAAAATTTCAATCTTTCAGAAAAAAGATGTTCATGCCCAACCTTATACGAGGCTCAAAAGTATCTTCGGCAGAAACACAATATATCTGTCGAAATATACAGAAACGCTTGCGGTTACTGTTGGTCTATGTCAAAAGCTGACAATGGAACATTCATTACAGATTATGACCTTAAAGGGCCTAATGATGGTGGTTGCTGGGATGATTTTGAAGAAGCTTTGAATGATGGAATCTATAACGCATGTAAACGAATAAAAATGAAAAAATAAGACTTAATATGATTATGAAGAAAGTACCATTTATAGCAATTGTGACTGTTGTATTAATGTTATTGGCCGGCATTGTTACATTTTCCAACCAGCGTGAAGTAATGGCTACTGTGAACCGGATTGAGAAAATAGAAAATGTAACTTCAAGTGAAGGTAATACGACTACCAAGGTTTATTATCTCCTTTTCACATCCGGAGGGACCATGAGAATAAGCATAAACGGTTTCTTGTCCCATCCTGAACTACTCGGTAGGATTAAGGTCGACAGCACTTATACGTTCCGAACCATGGGATTGGAATTGCCTTTTGCGGGATTTTACCCGAATGTAGTATCTGTAAAATAAGAATGGCTATGACAGCAGAAGAGTTTTTGAAAAAGCAAGCAATGTATGAATTTATAAACGGGGCTAGTCATCCACCTGTAGAAATAGTCACATACGATATAGCTTTAGCCGCATTGCAATTTAAAGAGTATGAAGTTATCACCGATAAGGAGCGAAAAGGCTGGGTATGCCCGGTATGTGGTAGGGTCTATGCTCCGAGTGTATCTGAATGTACTGAATGTAATAAAAATAGAGAATCAACATGATTAAGCTATACAGAGCGGACCAGATGCACCCGTCCTCGTCGGTAGTGGCGCTATCAAGCCTGCAAAAGACTGTCAGGAAGAGCAGAGAAGTAACAGATAGACTGATTCAGCAGCTGATTGATACTGGCTACATCCCGGAAGAAAAGAAGCCCGAACTTCTGTCTGTCTTCGACAAAGAAATGACCGAGTACACAAAACTCAAAACAAAGAAGAAAAAAACATGAACAAAATGGAGAAAGAAGAAAAACAAAGAGAGCACGTTGATATGCAGGATGCCTTTGACGCATTGATGGGCGGCCTTCTGACAAACGTAAAAGAACGTCAACCCGACCAGAACGAGGAAGTTATCTGCCGCATGATGTCAAACGGAGCATTCGTAAGCGGATACATCTACCAGGAAGACGGGAAATACAAAGTGGCCACTTCTCCCGATTTTCATTTTGAGGACTACGGAGATTACGAATGTGACTACTGGTTCCCGAAGCCTAAACTAAATGGAACAAACAATTAAAGCATACAAGTATGAAGAAAGAATTACCTGATATAAAAGAGAATATTCCTGCACCAGAGAAGCAAGAGAAAACAGTTCATCTTCACTTTGAAGGAGATTTTACTCTAAGAGATGGTAAGATATTTGTAAGCAAGCTACAGACTAGCGAGTTGCCAATTACATTGTGGACAGACCTATTCCGAGCTATAAACGATGTATTAAAAAAAGATTTATAAACCATGTATATCGACGATAAAAAAGCAGTCATATTCGTTCCGAAGGACGAGTACGAAAAGATGAAAGAGCTGGCCAACGCCAACGCAGGAGAGATAGAAAAACGTGCCCTCGAAATGTGGGAAACAAAAGCAATTCCATGGCTTAAAGTTTCCATGGAGATACGGAGCAGCGATGGTCGTGATATTCTGGATAGTGAGCAGTTCCAGTTCAGAACCGATTCATTGCTTCTTGATCCGGCAGGGAAGTTTACTATCAAACAAGAGGCAAGAGAAAGATTTGGGAAATTGGTGAAGGACTGGGCACTTCACATGATGGAGATTCAGTTTGGCGAGCACATGACGAAAATCAATTATATCAATGAACGATGCCATAAGGCAGATATATTGTGGAAGAAAATACTAATACCGGCCATTTGTGCAGGAATTGTTTCCGCCATTATGTTTGGGTGTTTATTATGGGTTTTACTGTCTAAAATCAATTAAACTCAGTTGTAGCAATGCCTGATATTCAAATCCACAAAATCCGAAAGTCAAAACTCAAATGGAAGGATGTTCCTAAATTTAAGGACAGTTACCGTTTGCCGGTAGTCCAGATACAGGAGCATGAAGGTAGTCTTCACTTTAAGTTTTCCGGTGGTTCCAAATACTCTCCAAACACTTACTTCACCATTGAGGATTACCGGGAATATACGGCTTTGGAAATAATCAATTCCCTTGAAGATATAGGTTTCAATACCCGGCATAGTTACGATGCAGTATTGAAGTTCTACCACGATAGAGGATTAGATTTAGGATTTACAAGAAACTTTTTAAAACCATTAAAAGCATAGCACCATGTCAGCAGAATATAATAAGATAAACGAAGATTTTGTCACTTTTGAGGTAGCCAAACTTCTTCAGGACAAAGGATATAGAGAAGACTGTCGTGCCAGCTACATAACGGATGAAACAGGCAGGTCGGAACTGACCGTAGTGTTTGGGGTGAGGAAGTTCCGTCATCTGTCAATATATACGAGATTTCAGTACGAATACCTGGCTCCCACGCTGTATGCTGCGCAAAAATGGGTACGTATAAAGGTAAAAATCCACATCGTTGTCGAGCTCAACAAACACGGCTGGTACTACCGCCTGTACGACACAGAGGATTTGTCTCTCATATCGCAGATGGACGGATATGCCGACACATTCGAGAAAGCTTTGAACGATGGAATAAAAGAGTCATTAAACTACTTATAAGAATCAGACTATGTTTACACAACCTTGTTTTATTAGGAAGAATACACCGGAACTGCGGAAAAAGCTTCAGAAGCTGGGGCAAAGAGCCAATACCCTTGACGATTTCAAGGAAGAATGGCTGGCAGCCAATTACGGAATGTATATTTCCGTTCAAGATGGATTTCAGCATCTTCATCCGAACGACATTGACTGCGGTACTAATGAGGAGCTGTTCCTAGCAATAGCAGCTTTACGTGACGATACGGATAGGGACCAATGGTTTATTTTAGATGTAGATGTCTATTTAAACATGGACAAAGGATCATGGTTTAAAGCGACGGACAGAAGTGGCGGGCTGCACATAGGAACACAAATAGAACCCATGTATTGCCACAAAGCCACCGTCCAAGAACTAATTGAACATTTCAGCAAAAAGGAGGAAGAGCCATGATATTCATACCAGAAGATTTCAAATTCAACCACATTAAAAAGACCAGCATCGTGGCAAAACGCCTGCTGGAAGCAGCCATAGAGGAGATAAAGAAATCCCCAATAGAAGATGGGATTATATTACTACGACAGTGCGCACTATGTGGACCGGATGACTGTTACCTTGAATATAAGGAAGTGTCAGCAGGATTCCAGATACTCAAAAGGTATCTGATGATAAAAGCATTTCAGGAAGTAAAATACGCCGAGGATATAGACGATTTTAGAAGGACTGCATATTTCCATCTGAAATTCAGAATAGACAAATACCTGATAGAATCATGCCAAATGCTAACGTCGAAAAGATAAAGGGCAGTCTGCTGAAAGAAATCAAAGGAGTGTTCTGCGAAGGATATTGTCTTTACTACAAAGACGATTACTACTGCGGAGCCTGCCCGTTGAACGACACAAGCAACTGGATCAACCGGAAGAAACCCATTGCAAGGGAAGAAAAGCTCCGCACCGTGAATTTCTGCGACGACTGCATCCATTTCCGACCGCTGAAAGAAGGGGAGAAACAAAAGCCAAACAATCAGCTTTGCGAGTTTTTCCGTCCTCTCAGGTTCAGGGTAGGGAATGGATACAATGGGGAAGATACAGGTTTCTTCCTTCCCGGGTGCAAGGACTACAAAAAGGAAGAGAGAGAATGTGACACATGCCTTCATTTCATTCCGTCGGAGGATTCTGATAGAGGAGAATGTAACTTGTACTCTGATACTCCAGGGAACCATTATTTATGCAATGAATGGAAATCTAAAAAGTAAAGATTATGGAAGGAGAAACAGAATTAGTAACTATACGGCTTTCAAAGTACAATCAGATGTTACAAGAGTTGGCAAACCTGAAAATATTTAGAGAGCAGGAAAAAGAAGAAATTAAGAAGGATGCTGAAAAGCCTTATGAAAATCTTATAGGTCCTAATAAAGATTATGTAGGTTATCTAGCAAGGGAATTTGGGAATATATCATCAATGGTAGAATATGCGCTCTTGAGCATAACTTGGAGGAGTCAAAAGATGAAGTGAGAAATCTCAATAACAAGTTAAAGTTTTCTATTGAGAGAGAAAACCGTTTACTTAATAAATATAACTTAATTATAAATGAACGAAGTACGAAATGGTATCAGATAATTAAACGTATAAAGATAAGAAAAGAGATGAAGAAACTGCAAAAGGAGGAATAGCCTATGCCAACCACAATCAAGCGAATAGTGAGCGTACTTTACCGGGCACGCACCAATAAATACGAGGTGCAGGCTGTGGCCGAAAAGAATGGACGGCCATGTGTTATCACGCTGTATTATAGAAATGAAAAAGAAGCAAGAAAACTAAAGAAAGGAGACGTAATAGATGAAAACAATTGAAGCGATAAACCTGAATAAGCTGAGAGATGAAGCCTACCAGAACGCCGTAGAACACGGATGGCACGACGAGGATTTAAGTACCGAGCATTTCCTTTGTCTGGTCATTAGCGAGCTGATGGAAGCTGTGCAGGCCGAAAGAAAAGGTAAACGGTCCGATGTGGCAAAGTTTAATGAATGGCAAGGAAATAATATCCCATTTAGCGAAGAAACCCGAGTAAGAAGATTTCAGGAAGATTTTGAAGCGTATATAAAAGATAGTGTGGAAGATGAACTTTCCGATGTCTGCATCCGTATGCTTGACCTGGCAGGTTTGCTGGGAGTTAGTTTCTTAGGGGTAAAATTCCCGCTTGAGATAAAGGAAGAGACATACAAATATAAAATCCAGAATACTTTTACAGAGTGGTGCTACAATCTGACAAGATTTATCGCATCGTATAATGAGTGTCATATTACCACTCTTCAATTCTTTGTAAACATATTACAAGAAGTATTTATCATGCCCAAAATCAAAGGATTCGACCTCCTCTGGCACATCGAACAAAAAATGAAGTATAACCGCACCCGTCCGCGCATGCACGGGAACAACAAATTTTAATTATGAATACCGCAGACTTAATAATCAGCATCGTTTTTGTTTGCATAAACTCCACCGCGCTATTCCTGATTTACCGGTCCATATCGCGATGGATGACCCGAAACGAGAAGAAAATAGACAACCTTGAGCATGCCGTTCTCAAAATTGACGATTACATAAAATACAGCTCTCACACCATTGCCTCCGTTTACATCGACGTGCAGAACAGGCTAATCGAACAGTTTGTAAAAGAAGAAAAATACGAAATGGCTGAGTTAGTAAAGAGAAACCTTCAGCTGGTACAAGCTACCGTATTGAAGGAGATGAAGCACCGCATGGAGGAAGCGGAGAAAAAGCTCTATGAAGACTTCCTGAACAAAGAACATAACCAGAAGAAAGGAGACACGAAAGAAGGATAATTTTTAGTCCTTCATAAACGAAGCCTGTACAATAAGTTTTATCTACTGGTCGAATTAAAACGATAATTAATCACTTTCTGATTCATTTTTAAGGAGGCGTAGAAGTGTATGTAATTGCACTTTTACGCCTTTTTTCTGTCAACAAAAGCCGTATTTCGTCACATAAATTCCAAACTGGCGTAGTATCGCCACTGCGGCCGCGCTTAATAGACACTTTTGTCGCGTAGTTACGCCATTTGAGCGGCGTAGGCACGAGACTTTCAGGAAAATCATTCCGACACAAAGAGAAAATCGCTTAGAAAATCAATTCAGTATCAAATATTACAAGTTTTACATACCCTTTGCAAAACATTTTGCAATTTGATAATCAGTTAGTTAAGTATCATTTGTAAGCAATTTTGCAAAGCTTGCGAAGCGTTGGCGAAATTTTTGCAATGAATAACTATCTGATAATCAATTAAAAGTATTGTACTTTTTGATATTTTGCCGATTTTTCACGAAAAACGAGTTTACAAAATCTTTAAAATAAAAATTTTCCGTAGGGTAGAAAAGGGTGTACATCAGTCGAATCATTTCTTCCTGTGAGCGTCCGAATAGGGAAGGAATCCGAAGGGAAACCTGAAAGAACGAAAGGAGGGAAAGGTCGGCCTGCGGAACGCGGGACGACAAAGCACGCCTTTCCCCTTTCGTTCTACTTCCTTTATATCCAACTTCATCGTATAACAGAGAGAGCTACGCAATGGACATAAAAGAAAAAGCCGGACAGCCTGAAATCTGTTCTTTACCGAAAAAATACGTTTTCTTCACTTCAAAATTAATGAACAATCGGCAATAACTCTTTATTTATTATTTATTATACACTATAAATGATTGATAATTAAATAAATAAGTATTGAGAAGTATTTTGCAAGAAAATTGCACAGCTTTGCAAAATCGTGAAAAGCACGCAAAATAAGTCCTCAGTCGCTTAACCTTTTTTTGTTGAATGAAATTCCGATTGGTGTTGAATCGTCCGTAACTTGCTGTTGATTAATTGATTTACAGACTTTATCTTACTACTATGCCAAAAAATTCAATGAATGAGCAGCGTCACTCATGCTTCCTTAAAGTGAGTGATTATTATAAGAAATACTTCGAAATAAAGTATGGAACTCCGGTCAGGTTTCCTCAGAACAGCCTTCTGGGTGTATATATGAAGACTCACTTGTTCAGAGATGCAGATTTTTCGGGTATAACAGATTTTTCCTATAATGAAGTAGCATTTCATTTGAAACCTCAGAAATCATTATTTACCGCTCAGTTTAAAATGTTGACTGAAAAAGAGAAAGAAGATTACCTGGAGTTGGAAATGCCTGAAAGCGTCTGCAAATTTAGCGGTGAGGTGAAAGTGGATAAGTTTTTTCACCTGAATATCAACGGAAGTAAGAAGATAAGGAATGAATTGAAACGTGAGTTCTGGTATGATTTCGCCAGATTTCATGATGACTGTATTTTCCGGGCAAATAGAATGGGCGAACATGTTACTTCCGAAGATGTCATGTCTGATTTCATTGTTTTGTACGATATAGACATGAAAAGATTTGAGAGCATGATGCGATATTGGTGGAGAATCAAATCCAGAATGAAGTCTGACATCAAAGTGAGAAAAGAAGAGCTTGAGTCGAGAACCGGAAGAATCTGTATATACACGCCATAAATTTATACATGAATAGCAATAAATAAAAGTTAAAGAAACGAAGAAAGTTGGTGCGATTTGTCAGTAACTTTGTCAGTCGCCATTTTCAACCACAAAACAACACATAAATCATGAATTGCAGCGAGAATTATTACGAGTTGATAGGCAGCATTGAAGCTTATCCGGACGACGCGGTTACGTTTTCCCGCCCGTTCAATATTGAGAAGAAAAGTGAAAAACCTGATTTTTCTGTGTCGGGCGACCGTAAGATTTCCATTCAGATGAAACCGAAATCAGGGAGCCTGAAGGAGAGCGCGGAAACCAGCGTGGCCGGCGATTCTTACGAAGTGACGGTGAGTTGGGATGTAGAGAGTGTGACGCAAGAAACCTATTTGCAGCTTGAAACGCTGAAAAACAGCACTAACCATTTGATTGTAAGAACATTTGGCGACGGTGAAATGTTTGTGCGTGCCGTGAGCGACGGTTATGAATTTCAGTATGAGGAAGGCGACGGCGTGATTTCGTGCACACTCACCATCCGCAACGTGACCGGCGCACAGCGTGTGGTCTGACATCTACACCTTATTATATATATTGCTTTTTTCTTTCCGTTGGAATGCCGTTCCTGCATACGTGTGTGGGACGGCATTTTTTCTTTGGGCCTTTCTTTTTGTGCGCGTTTTTCTTTCGTCCTGCAGGTAAATCTTCATTATCGTCTTTGTGGCATTCTTCAATTTCTTTGCGTCCACCGCAAATTTCTTTTTTTCGCACAAACTCCGTGTGTTTTACAACATGCTCATTCTTAGCAGGTTTTTATTTGCAGAGAAAATCCGTTTGAGCATCCGCATATTTCTGTAATTCACGCATTTAGTCATTTTTTGTGTCCTTCATTACCGCATTTCGCGTGCGTAATTTCGTGATGTAATCAATTAATTATCAAACGAAAATGGCAACAAGAGCATTTCACGAAATCATGTCTACGCGATTCTGGGACTTTTACCCGGAGTCTCTGCATGCTTACCGGAGAACGATTCTTGACAACATTGCCTCACACCGTCCTTACGAGAATCCGGACGAGCGGACCGACCGACCTTACTTCCTTTCTTCGCGTACCGGATATGCTGAAAAGACTTACATCGGAGATTACGATGATGTAACCGGATGGAACGATATAGGGGAAGACGACCGCATCATTTCGGTTATCGACGTACAGGGCCCCATTCTTCGTAATGGCGACCTGTGTTCCTACGGAAGCAAGGAACATAAGGACATCATCATGCGTGCTTCTGACGATGCGCATACCATCGGATTTATTATCGAGATGGACAGCCCGGGCGGTAGCAGCATGGCGAAGTACGACTATGAGATGGCCCTCAACTACGCCCGCTCAAAAGGAAAGAAGATTGTGGGTCACATCGACGGGATGGCCTGCAGTGCCGGTTATGCGCTGATGGCCCTGTGCGACGAAGTGTATTTCACCAATCCGCACGACACGGTGGGATGTATCGGTACCATGTGCGCGATGCTCACTAACAAGGACGGCGATGTGAACACCGTGACGCAGGAACGCTACGCCGAGATTTACGCCGACGGATCTCCTTATAAGAACAAGGAATACCGCGACGCGGCCGAGGGAAACTACGACGGCATCAAGGAAGAACTGAACCGGCTTTGTGCCGACTTTCAGCAGATGGTACGCGAGCGCCGTCCCAGAGTGACGGACGACCAGCTGACCGGAAAAACTTTCGATGCGGGCGATGTGGTGGGTACCATGGTCGACGGTCAGGGTGACTTCAAGTTCTGCGTGAACCGCGTGCAGAAGCTGGCCGGAGTGAGTCAGAGTCAGAAAGGAAATTCGCCCGGAGCCTCACGCGAAGACAGCAAATCGGCAGGAATCAAGGAAGAAAAGCAGCCGGGAACACAGGAACAGGCTTCTGTGGAGCAGCCGGCATCAGATAAAACAGAATCACAAACTCAAAAACAAGCAACTATGGCAAAAAGCTATCCCTTTATTCAGTCGGCTGCAAAGGTAAACTCCCTGGTAGTCGAAGAAAACGGCGGTTTCTACATGGTGGAAACCATGGCGGACAATGTAGAAGAGTTCGTCATGAAAGCTAAACAGACGGAATCTACGCTGGCTGCAAAACTCACGGAAGTAGAACAGCTTAACGCAACCATCGAACAGATGAAGAAAGACCATGCGGAAGCACTGGCCAACCTGAAAGCGGAACACGAAAAAGAGGTTTCTTCTTTGAAGGACGCTCATAAGAAGGAATCGGAAGACCTGACAGCGAAGCTGAATGAAGCTCAGAAGAGCATCGAACAGAAGGATGCGGAAATCAAGGAGCTGAGCGAAACGGCACAGCTGGAACCTACTCCGCAGGACCCGCCGAAAGACAACAACGGAGGTCAGGAAAGCGGCCAGTTCCATGTGCAGAGCGTATGCGGTGAAAACATGAGCTGGGTAGAAAAAGCTGAAGCCCGCCGCAAGCGTGATGCTGAAATCAGCAAAGCACGATAAGAGATAAGAACACGACACAAAAACTAAACCAGACACAAACAATATGGCTACAAAGTTATACGCACTCAGTGAAGAGAATGTATCGCATGTAAAAGGCATTCTTGCTCCGGACATCATCGAAAGCCCGGTTCTCGATAACATGGCAGTGTTCAACAAACTTCGTATCAAGGTTATCGAAGATATTGAATACGCACAGACTCAAATCATTTTCCGTCGTAAGGGTGGTGAAGCCCGCCGTTACAAGGAAGGTTCTACGCTGAAGTCAACCCTTGGTTTCATGGACGAAAGCAAACTGGTGATGAACCAGATTTGGTCACGTTACTACGAAAACCTTCAGAACTTCCGCGAAAAACAGCCGTTCAGCATCCTGGGTTCAAACGGAACCTACAATGCACCGGTCACAGAATTTATCCTTCGTCAGATTGGTAAGCAGTTTGCCGGTGATAACCTGAGCAACCTGTTCTTCGGTAACATTGAATTGGGAGAAGACGACCCGCTCAGTCTGTACAACGGTTACTGGACTATCATTAACAACCTTATTAATCAGGGTAAGATTTCTTCCAAGGAAGGAAACCTTGTGGCTTGCGACCCGATTAACGAAGGTCCTGAAACTCAGGATGGAGAACACTTCGACGCATTTGTAGAATGGGTGGAAGGATGGCATCCGTTGTTGCGTAACGCTCAGGAAGTAATCGTTTACATGTCGCCGAAGCAGAAGCGACTCATTACTCACAGCTACATGCGTAAGTTTACCGGATTGCAGACTACAAGTGCAGGCGGTGAAGGATTCTCATTCGTGGGAATGGAAAACATCAAGATTGTAACCGACGGTATTATTGGTAAGGGTAATCGTATGATTGCTACTCTCCCTGAAAACCTGCAGTTCGGTCTTGACCGTGCAAGCGACTGGAACGCGGTGATGATGAGTCACGATCCGAACGACTTGAACGTGCTGATTTTCCAGGTACAGTCTACCGTAGGCGCACGTATTCTGGACATCGCACCATCCAAGTTCTGTGTGAGCGACGGTACTATCGAACAGATTGAACAGCTGAACGGTGACTACCAGAAGAATACCCTGACCGTTACTTCAAACAACGAAGAATGGGGTAAGGTAACGCTGTCTCCGCAAAAGGATGTATATACGAAAGACGAAACCGTGAAACTGACTCCTGCTGCTGAATCTGGATACAGGTTCAAGGCATGGAGCGACGGTGCAACAATCTCTCCGCGTGACATCGTTTACAACGGATACCCGACCTACCTTCAGGCCATCTTCGAACCGGAAGGCGAATAATAACCCGCTCGCTGAGATAAAACAGGCTGCCAAGTTTGGCAGCCTTCACAACACAAACACAAACTTTTAAAACCAGACTATTATGGCAGATATGGCATGTGAATTAATGGATGTTGGTCAGGCTGCTGCCGGTTGTGAAGAACAGTTTGCCGGTATCGGTAATCAGATATATGTCGCTTATCCGGAAGACCTTACGGCAAAGCCTCAATATGAAGCATCTAAAGCTGCATTTACTGAAGCTTCTTTTGCTTTTTCTCCTGGTAAAGGAGCGTGGAAGTTCCGTATCAAGAAACAGAGCGGTCAGATTTCTTCAACAGGTAACGAAGGGGCAAAAGGATACAACGTACAGCTGATGTTTACCATCGACAAGGACGTGAAAAACGCAGCTCATGTGCTCCGCATCCTGAAAAACCGTGGTGACGCTATTTTCTTTGCAGAAAACCCGTCAGGAGGTTATTACGTAGTGTACGACCCTACTTTCGGTACGGAAGTGAACAACAACTACGACAGTGGAACTACTCCGGATTCTGATAGCGGTCATGCAGTAACTGTTACCAGCAACCCGAACCGCTACTCCCTGACTACCTGGGACGGAACTCTGACTATCAAATCGGAGTTGGAATAACTATTACACAAACGATAAAACATGAGAGACTATGGCAGGAATGGCATGTGAATTAATGGATATTGGTCAGGCTGCTGCCGGTTGTGAAGAACAGTTTGCCGGTATCGGTAATCAGATATATGTCGCTTATCCGGAAGACCTTACGGCAAAGCCTCAATATGAAGCATCTAAAGCTGCATTTACTGAAGCTTCTTTTGCTTTTTCTCCTGGTAAAGGAGCGTGGAAGTTCCGTATCAAGAAACAGAGCGGTCAGATTTCTTCAACAGGTAACGAAGGTGCAAAGGGATATAACGTACAGCTGATGTTTACCATCGACAAGGACGTTAAAAACGCAGCCCATGTGCTCCGCATCCTGAAGAACCGTGGTGACGCTATTTTCTTTGCGGAAAACCCTGCAGGAGGTTACTATGTGGTGTACGATCCTACTTTCGGAACAGAAGTGAACAACAACTACGACAGTGGTACCACTCCTGATTCAGACAGCGGTCATGCAGTAACAGTGACCAGCAACCCGAACCGCTACTCTCTGACTACCTGGGCAGGAGTTCTTACTCTGAGATCAGAAGCAGAGGAAGATGAAGAAGGAGGAGGTTAATAACCCGTTCGCTTCAAGCATATTAGACAAACGGAAATGTGGATGAAAGTCCGGCACTTGCTAATCGGTGCCGGACTTTTTTTGTGTCCTTCAACGGGACATCCGTTTTCCCTACTTTTGGGGTAAAGTAATTGAAAAACAAAGGTTATGATTACAGAAAAAGAATACTTAAAAGACTACAGAACCATGAACGAGGAAGAAAAGAAAGATTATCTGGACCGGGTGAAACGATGGACAGATGAAACTTTTCCGGAACTGCTGGCGCTGGCCGAATGCTGGATGAAAGTGCCCGTGAAGGATTTCGACGAAGGATGCCGTCTGGTGTCGGCCATTGTGCGGGCAAAAGACTTTCTTCGCGACGTACAGCGCTATGAAGCCCGCCGTGCGCTCAACAAGATGAACCTGTTCCTGCAGGAAGTACGGAAGAAATCCGGACTGGCCAAGAAAGCCACTCGCGGTCCGGTTGGCGCCGTTCGTTACAAAGCGATTGTTCCTGATGACGGTGCGCCCGATGAAGAAGGAAACATGACCGCACGCCAGTACGAAGAGCAGGAAGTGGACGGCCGCAGACCGAAAGAATTTGCACTCTATAAGGATAAGCTGCCGAAATCTCTCCGCGACAAGGGAGAGAAAGAACTTTCCGCCATGTACCTGGAACTGGCCGAGTATCGCGGCACGCTGGAGGTAATGGCCGAAAATCCCAATGTAAGCGACGAAGCACGTGCCGACATGGCACAGAAAGCCATCGCTTCCGAGCAGAAAATCAGGGCGTTCTGGACCAATGTGGATGCAGCCCTTAACGGTACCTACACCGAGCCGGAAACTTCCACAGCCGACAGCATGAAACGCCCTGGCGACTTTACCCGTGCCGAGATAGAGGCCATGAAGGATGTACGCCAGCAGGAAGTATGCCGCAAGGCCCGTGTGGACGGAAACAAGAAATACATCAACCGCAGCGACGTGAAGATTACCGAGGAGTACAAGGAACAGCTTCGCCTTCGTATCGAGGAGCTGATGGAATGGGGCGAAAACCTGCCTAAGAAAACGGCAGAAGTAGCTACTGCAGCCGGCATCTTCATCCCCGGTGTAAATGCTCCGGTCTCTTCCGAACAGGCAGGAACGAAGTCTGCTTCTACTGAAAAACAAGAGGATAAGAAATCGGATGAAAATCCGGTGAAGTGTACAGAAAATGCCGAAAAGCGTACCGAAAATGAGGAAAAACGTGCAGGAACCACGGTAAACCGTACAAAAACGGCAGAAGAGCCGAAAAAAGCTACAGAAACCCCGCGCAAGAAAGTTGACCCGACTGAAAGCGTGACGGAAGGACAGATGAAAGGAGGCGCACAATGAGAATAATTGAGCCTTGCTGCTACCACAAGCAGTTGGAAGGAATGATTGACGAGTGCAGCGAGAAGCATACGGCTGCCAACTTCTTCAGCTACTCCGACTGGGACATGTGCGACCTCCTGGGCACGCTGTCCGGTTACTGTTCCGGAGGTGAAATGGGCATTGTCATGGTGCGGCTCGATGTGAAGCTCATTCAAACCATCCGTCGTATTCTTTCGCGTGTGAAGCCTGATCCTACAAATCCGTCGAACCATATTGCTGACGTCAGCAAAATGATACTGGTAGCGCAGCCTGCATCCACAGGAGCCACCTTCAACCAGCGTCAGGAGATTCGCACGCAGTTGGGTGATTTTATCAAGTCGGGCCGGCTGGTGGTGTGTGAGGACAATGTGGGTTTCCGCTGTATCACGGTGAAGAGTAAATCGCACAGTCTGGTTATCCAGGGAAGTTTGAACACCCAGCGAAGCAACGCCATGCAGATGTTCACGCTTACCACTTCTCCGGAAGAGTATGAGAATGTGGCGGAGATGTTTCGGATGAAGGAGCATACGAAAAAGGTTTTATGATTTTTCGGGCAGAAGAACATAAGAACATATTCATTGAATGATGTAAAAATAAGCATGTTTCGATGTGCTTATTTTTACATTAAAAGTTAAATAGTTGTTTTTCAGATTTATACAATATTAAATTAAGAAGATTATGAAGAAATTTATTAGAACAGAAGAAGTACAGGCTACAGAAGCTATTCTGAAAGGTGGTAATATTTACCTTCCTACGGATGCAATACCCAAAACGATGGAACCGAGAGTGGAAGGATACAAGGTGGTAGATTCAAATGGATGCGTCAGTTTTATTCCAAAAGTGGAATTTGAGAAAAGGTACAAATGTGTTGAAACTTTCATTGACAGAATGATGATTGAAGACGAAGAGCTATCAGAAAAGTATGAAAAGTGTAGCTCATTCGTAGATTCAGAAAAATTCCGTGAGGTAATCAAAGAAGATTATCCAGCTTTTCTTATGCACCTTCAAAGAGAAGCTATGGGAAGCTATCTTGGAACTTTACATAACCGTATTGAATATGCAAACGGTAGCAAAACGAAGTGTAATACCTTATACAGTTTTGGTGAAGCAATAGAAGCATTAAAGTTTGGCCTTTGTATCCGAAGAAAAGGATGGAATGGGAAAGGATTGTTTGTCGTCAAGCAGGTTCCTTCACACATTGGGAACGATGTAATACCGAAAATGCAATCACTCCCTCAATCCGCCAAAGACATCATCCTGAAAGGAAAAGGATTCATTGATTACACGTGCCAGTGTCTTATTTACAATGAAAATACCGGTCGTGCTGACTCATGGAATCCTTCCATAGCGGATGTATTCGCAGAAGACTGGGAGATTTTGCAATGATACAAATCTAAAGAATCAGGGGAAATCAGTTAAACATTTCCCCTGATTTATAAACACAAACACGGAAACACAAGCTATGGCAAGTAATATAGCACAACGATTCTACGACCTGCTGCGGAAGCACTTTGAAACGGGTGTGCCGTGGCAGAACATGGCCTTTACCGACGAGCAGAAAAAACGGGTGGAAGTCTGCCTGGATGCGTACAAGCGCTTTGAGGAGGACCCGTTCATGAATTTGCGTCAGTACATCATCAACCGGTGGAAACGAACGTACAGTCAGTTGGGAGGCGACCTGAAAGTGATAGACTTCATTTCGTCGTTCTACGCCAAGGGACAGCGAAACATTTCCTCGATGAAGGTGCGCCACGCTGCCGACCTGATGATGCGCAACGGGGCCGATACGGGCGACATGAAAGCGGTGTACAACGGTGCCAGCCTGCTCACCAAGATTGACCGTCTGGATCAGCCGGAAACACCGGAGGAACTGGGAGACGAACTGATACGTATGCCGGTAGTCATTACCTCGGATGTGAAGAAAAAATTCCCGAACAAAACCGGGCACGACAGCGAGGAAATGCGCCGCCTGAGAAAGAAATACGGCGTGAAGCTCGACCAGTGGCAGGAGATGGTGGAAGACGACGACGGCGTATATGTAAGCGAGGGACAAAACGATCCGGACGAGGAATACGATGAAGTAAACCGGGACGGTTTCACACAACCGGAAGAGGAGGAATAAACATGGCACGACGAAACGACTATGAATCCGCCCGTGAGGAATCACTCCGACGGGCACAGCGTCACGCCTCGGCATTGTCGGGCGTGCAGGAGATGGAAGAGCAGGAAGCTGCGGTGAACTACATCTACATGAATCCGGCGCAGCGCGCGGTGTACAACTACCGGTGCCGTATCACCACCGTGGAAGCCGGTCGTGGTACCGGAAAGACCGACGGTCTGATAGCCCCTCACATGTTGGGATGCGTCCAGTCCATGCCGCGTGGCACCGGTCTTTTCTTGGGGAACAGCATCAAGCAGCTTTTTACAAAGACCGTCCCCAAGACACTTGCTGCCTTGGAGCGGATGGGTTTGAAAGAAGGCGTTCATTATTTCAGGGGCCACGCACCAGCTAAAAGCAATTTCAAGGAACCTATCGTAAAGCCGAAAGTCTGGGAAAACTGCATCCATTTCTGGAACGGATTCGTGTACTACATGATTTCTACCGGGGTGAAGGCAGCCAGTAACGGTATGGATGCCTGTACCGTTGATTCCGATGAAGCAAGATTCCAGCCGGAAGCATTGGTAAAGGGTGAGATACTCCCCTGTTTGCGTGGTATCAACACCACCCATCCCGGATTCGACGAAAACCTGAATCCGTACTACAAGAGCATTATGTTCGTGAGCGATGCGCCGCTCACCAGGCGCCAGGCATGGCTTCGTAAGCGCCGCGACGAACAGACACCGGAGATAAACCGGAAGATTGCTGAAATGCTGCGAGAGGCACAGGTATGTCCGGACATCGTGCAGGCACCGAAATACCAGCGAGAACTGAACAAGCTTCGCTGCCAAGCCAGCATCTACTTCTCCTTTTCCAGCATAGAAAACATCGACATCCTGGGAGAACAGTTCATCCGCACCATGCAGAAGGAACTTACCCCCACCATGTTCGACATCTCCATCCGTAACGTCGAGAAGGAGGAAATAAACGACGGATATTATGCCAACTTCGACCCAGACGTACACTGCTACCTCAGTAACGACGAAGAGCAGCTGGAAGCCGCTCAGAAATATAAGAAACGCACCATCACACAGATTTACGAAGGTGGCCGGACCCTGCGTGTGGAGTCGGAAAGCATCGACCTGAACGAGCTTTCCAAGGCACAGGACTGCTGCCTGGACACCGACATAAAACCCGGCGAACCGCTTCGCATCGCTTTCGACTACAACGCGCACATCAACTGCCTGGTGATAGGGCAGACCGACAGCCGGAGCAACACCAGCGTGCTGCGCATACTCAACAGCATGACCAACGTAAAGAACACCCGTATCGAGGGACTTTGCAAGATGTTCTGCAAGTATTACGAGCCGCACCGCCTGACCTGCCGCGACGTGATTTTCTACTACGACGACACCGCCAAGCAGGGAGCCGCCTACGCCAGCGAGCGCCATGAAGAAACCCGTTTCTACAACATTGTGAAGAAAGTGCTTCGCAGTCACGGATGGAACGTCATCGAAGTACCCATGGGACGGCCCATGAGCCACAACAAGAAGTATGAGTTCCTGAACGGATGTTTTGCCGGCACGCAGCGCCCGTTCCTTCGCATCAACAAGGAGAACAACGAGTATCTGATTGCCTCCATGGAGAACGCGCGTGTGAAGGAAGGACGCAACGGCTTCGAGAAAGACAAGAGCCAGGAAAAGGCACGAGTATCGAAGGAAGTGGACGACATCGAGGCCGAATTGAGTACCCGTACCGACCTGAGCGACGCATTCGACACGTTGGTTATCGGTGTGCGTTATTACGGATCGGGCCGCATGATAGGCGTGGGGATGCCGATGTCGGCTTAATAATTAATAATGAAGAATGAAGAATGAAGAATGAGCAAGAAGAAGCTGAAATATCAGGACCCGGCCTTGCAGCCTCCAAAAGCGCTGATGCAGCTGGTGGATGCCTTTACCGACACCTACAAGCCGGTGGAGCGGGAGGAATATGCCGACGAAGTGTTTACCGTGCGCCGCATCCGTGAATACTTCCAGGCATGGCCTATTCCGAAGATGCCCGACCCGCTGCCTCCGTACCTGGTGGAACTGGAGCGCAGGGGATTCGCCATGCAGACGGCCTACGACGGACATCCCGCCCTGTTCTGCGTGCGCTGGCATGTGGACGAAGAAATCTGCACTGCTGAAGAAACGCACGACAAGGAAGCCGAGGTTCGAACCGGACTGGTGAGCATGAAAGCCCTCATAGCCCGCCGCATGATGGATCGGCCGGCAGACGATGGCGACGATGAAGAAGACGAATGGGGCGAAGAAGAATAGCCCTGATAGAAACGATGACCCCCGCCCGCTTCAGGGAAAGACGGACAGGGGTGAAGTGAGAGTTTTAAAACACAATGCAAATATAAGGAAAATAATTTATAATTGTCAATGATTTTATATTTTCCACCGAATTTTAGCTAATTTTGCGTGTGATGCAACAATTTTAATATATTACGCCATGAAAATGCGCAGACTTATCAAGGCACTTTTCAGCAGGAAAAAGAAAAATGCCGCAGCCATATACCTGTCACGGTTTGACACCATAGATAAAATGATACGTGAGAAACTGATTGGGATAGACGTGAAAGAGTGTTACGTGGCCCTCGACCTATCCGTGCATCTGCTCTACAAGGACGACGACCAGAAGTATGCCGCATTCTTCGACACCCTCCGCGCTTTCATCAACTATCATCGCGGATATATGGACCTTCCCATGCTTCAGCCGGAAGAGCGCATCAACTTCTGCGTGAACTTCCGCCGTGAAATACGATTCGACCTGGAGAATGAAGAGTTTTACGACGAACCCCGGGTGGAATACATACCGTGGCTGGTAGGATTCTGCCAGTCGGGCACCGTGGTTTACGATGTTTTCGAGCAAGGTAAGAAGTGAGTTTTCAGGAATGTATGCTTTTAAGCATTGACAGATGTGCCCGGCTGCGAAGTCGGGCATATTTGTTTAAATTTGATAAATTTGCAAATGCAGCCGCTCTGCCTTTATACGCACGAAGGAAGAACACGAATAAGCCAACTATTTAAAACAAAAAAGGAGGATAAAAATGAAACCTCAAACTAAAACGTACAAGCATGTGATAGACTTGTATTTTGAAAGCGTGCCACACAGCATCCGCACATTCAGAGTTCATGGCAATACATTAATTTACATTGAATACGAAGATTATCTGAGCGAACACCATGTAACGGAAGCCATTCGACGATTATTGGGCACCAGCGTTCTTCTCAGTATCAAGCGAAACTGTTCCGAGCGGCTATTCCAGGGAATACAGCAGCGTTACGGCCCATCCATGAGCCAGCTTGAGCTATGTACTGTGATGTCTGAATACGAAGCCTGATATTTACTCCCCTCCGCATGGTTTTGCGAAGGGGATTTTTTGTATTTGTTTGTCAAAAATGGAAAATAAAGTTATTTTCGCTGTGAACTTTAAACTTAACAGTTATGGAAGAGAAGAGAATAAAAGTAAACTATCGTATTCGTACAAGCAATGAAGATGCACTGGAGTGCCTTATAAACGAATACAATGAAGGGGAAGAAGACCTGATAGCATTGTTCGCAGAAGATGAAGACGGGAAAATAGCGGCTACCTACTGGTATGGAGACCAGGAAGTAAACGCCTATTTCTACGACAATGAACTATGGGACGGAATGATACACTTTTCACATGAATTGTTTGAACAGAAAAAAATGTATATTCCGCATCCGGAGATTACAAATATACAGCGGAATGGAAGTATGCTATGCGTGGAAATGGTTCTATATTTGCCGTGGAGCTCATCTGAAGTGCCATCAATTCCAGATGAAGAGCAGATATACATTCCATCAGAAGGAGAACCTGAGTTATCTATATATGAAAGCAGGATAGTAGGAGTAAAGTATCACACGAATGAAAAACAATATGAAGAGCTTGACGAAAAAGTAATGCGTCTTGAAACCGCTATTCTTCAAAAAGAACCCGAAAACCAATATGACCCTAACGCCATTGCAGCTTATACACAGGATGGGTTGAAAATAGGATATATCCCAAAAGATGAAATAGAATCTGTGAAATCTATTATGGGGAAAAATCCGAAATTGGATGTAGAAATGTCTTACATGGATTTCAATGCAGGAAGCATAAATATACGAATCAAGACATGGGTTACAAAATCACTGTTGTCAGAAAAGCTTTTCAAACTTTATTCTCCGATAGAAGTATATCGGGCCAACTACGTTTACCGTAAATGGGGAGGTATAACAGAAAAAACAGAAAGTGAGTTGTTCGACAAATCAAAGCAATTGATAGACTTCAAAAAATTCAATAGCCTTACCATAGGACAGCAGGACCGACTTGCTGAAAAGTGGCTTGATAGAATGACCAGAGCAACAGTAGAAAACCCTACTAATCCAGGATTGAGGATGACCGTGCCACTTGACCTTTCTGTTTATGGAACAAGCTGGAAGAAAATAAATTTAAGAGATGAAGCTAAGCTTGCATTAATAGAAGCTGAAAATAAAATGATTGCCATATATGTAAGGACACGAAGAATGGGATACAAATTTTCTCCCGAGGAATTTGTGGAAGAAATGAACCTTAACGAACTGGGAGAAACCATCATGAAGCGGATGCACTATATTCACGACAACAATAGATTATGAAAAAGTACGATTTTAATGCGATAATCAAATTATAATTGTTACATTTGCCAAGAAATTAAAAGGGAGGAATGATTATTTATCCCTTTCCGCTTGCTTTTGTGAGATTTGTTGTATATTTGCAATGTTACACATAATCAAAGGCAGACGGATGTCTGCAAATAGCAGGCATTTTTTGTATTTGCTTATATAGCTATACATTAAAATATAGCGGCTGTTTAATCCCGTGTGGAGATGTTAATGCACTCCCAACTGCCTTTGGTATGTGTAACGGCGGGCCATGAACAGCCGTTTTTCTGTTCTATAATGTCAAAATCGTTATATATGACAGCAAATCAAATTTTTCAGTACCATGGGAATCCCATTTCGTTCCACAAAGGCGACAATCTTATGGTAAATGCTACACAAATGGCAAAACCATTTAACAAATCTCCTAAAGACTTTCTTAAAACAGAACAATCCAAACGTTTTATAGAAGCACTTAGCGAGGTGAAGAAAATCCTCTCGTCTGATTTAGTGAAAGTTACATACGGGAATAACGGTGGCACTTGGATGCACGAAGATGTAGCCCTTGAATTTGCACGCTGGCTAAGTCCTGCATTTGCCATCTGGTGCAACGACCGTATTAAAGAACTGCTGATGAAAGGAACCGTCAGCACCCGAACCACGCAAACCGACTACACATGCAATGAAAACACTCATGGAAGTGTAGACAATCTTTCCGGACTCCTCACAGAAATAGAAGAAGAGCTTTCCGAATCCATTTCCATGCTTCAGCACAAGAAAGACCGTATTTCTTACCTTAAATACCGGCTTGAGCGTGAAGAAACCTTGTCGGCAGGAACTGCACAAAGCCAGTTTGAACAGCGCATATCAAGGCTTGAACAGATGATACAGAATTATCTTTCAGGAGACAACGGTTCCGTCACGCCTGTAAACAAGAATCCCGAAACTACCACACATCCGTTCTACGCAAAAAAAGACATTCCATGCTACACCGTCAGTGAAATACGCACCCGCTTCCGCGATGCCATGCTTGTGCGTCAGATGGCCCGCACCATGAGCCGTGAAAACGGGATAGTGGTACGCACGGCACGCCTTTTCGACTTCCTTCGCCGTGAAGGATGGCTGCTTTCCACACCCGAATGTTACAACGCTCCTTCCGAAGAAAGCACAAAGCGCGGACTGATACTGGCCGCACACTCCAGCGCCACGGGCTCCGGAGTGAAATACTACACACCTTACATCACACGCGAGGGATACGAGTTTTTTTCACGCATCATCATGCAGAAAGGAGGCTACCTATGAAAAAGCGCGAAGCAAGAAAGGCCATAAACGGCTATTTCGGGGAAATAAGACACAGCATTATGTTTACCGTCACACGCCATGGCGTGCTGGCCTATGTGGAATACGAGGACTTCATGCCCGAACACACCGTGCGCCGTGAGCTGGAAAGCCTGCTCGGCAGCGGTTATCTGGTCAGTGTGAAACGCGAGTGCTCGCGCTCACTTTTCAAGGAGATTCTGGACTTTCTTTCGTCCGACACGAGCGGCCAGAAAACCCTTCTTATGATGATGGGAAACTACGTTTCTGCGCACCCACTCCACAATAGCCTGTAGGGCCACTCAAAACAAATGCAGCAAACCACTTGAGAGGTTTGCTGCATATCGCTCGAGAGGTTTGCCGCAAACCACTTTAGAGGTTGCTGGCGCACGATTTAAAAGCCAGTTTCAGAAGTATTTTTTGTCCTTCAAAAACGGTCGGTTTGGGAGGTAATTTAGAGTTGTCGAAAGACAAGTAGTACAAACCTTAAAAACACGATTAAACTATGGCAATCGTTTACGAAAAACAGAAAATCACCCTCGGCTTCAAGAAAGACAAGCCGGAGGTTTACCGCATCAAGCCGGTACGTCAGCAACCCGTCACTTTCGACGACCTTCTTAATGAAGTGAGTAACTCATGCGGTGTGAACCGTTCGCAGACAAAAGCGGTGCTCGAAGCGCTTATCGACCGTATGATTGTGTTCATGAACTACGGCATGCCCGTAAAGCTGGGCGACTTCGGTTCTTTCAAGCCTACCTTCAACTCAAAGACGGGAGCCACTGCCGACGATGTGACTGCCGAAAACGTCACCCGAAAGAAAATCCTTTTCTATCCCGGCAAGCGTTTCAAGCAGATGCTTGAAGGAATGTCTGTCACTACGATGGAAGATTACGATGAAGAGGAGACAGCCGTACAGAAACCTGAACCGGGTGGAGGAACCGAGCAGGGAGGAACAGACCCTGACGAGGGAGGTGGAGGATTTACGTAAAATCTTTCAGTCTTCTTTTTTTGTTGAGAGAGGGGTGCCCGTGAGGGTGCCTCTTTTTTTATGTGAAAATGTTTTCTGAAAACTATTCCCATAATAAAGAAAAAAGTCCTATATTTGCATTGGAAAAAGAAAGATAGCAAAATGGAAACAGAAAAAATTAAGGTATCGGTTAATCAAGGTCTACCGATGATAGCGGAAATGATTAAGTTTAAGTATGTGACAGACTATATTGGGAAATCAAGTAGTTGGATTTATCATAAAATGAATCATGAAACAACAACAACTACATCCAAGGGATTTTCACAGTCAGATATAGATTTGTTAAATACAGTTTTTAAGGAAATAGGTGAGAAGCTGTTGTCTACTAGAATCTCTAGTGTAGAATCGAATGACATTATAGAATCTCGTCAGAAAATTGTAGCTCAAATAAAAGAGTTATCCAAGGTGATATGTATGCCTTACATTTACATCAATAAACTTGGGAAAAATATTACATGGTACAAAAAGAGAATGTCATGTCCTGAGAAGTATCGTTTTAAGGATGAAGAAATAACTCTTTTCAATATGTCAATAGTAGAAATAGGTAACAAACTTCTATCTATTGAATTGACTCTGTGAAAAATTAAATTTCACACAAAACAGATTATCATAAAAAAGAAATTGTATATTTGTAATGCCCATAAAGAACTATAAGTCACATCTTCATGTCGTGTAATCCGTAAAATCGGATTCAGAGTGGTTCTCTGTGGGCGCACGGCATGAAGATGTGATTTTTTTTAAGATATGAATGAGAAGCAAAACATCATAGCAGAAAAAATACTTTTAGTATTAAAAGAATCAAATGGACATATAAGGGAAAGTGACCTTCTTGATAAACTTGAGAGTGTAGATAATTCTTTCAATCAATTAGAAAGTACTTTTGTGATAAGCCGAATGATAGAAGACTATAAGCTTATTTATCGCTCAAAATCATGGATATGCTTGTCTTCCAATGGTGAGGTAGCTATAAATTTAGGAATAAGTAAATATATCAGAAAGATACACTCTAACCAACGGTTAGACATTAAGATGAAAAGACTTGAAGTCATATCAAAAATCCTTTCAATAATAAAAGACAGTCATACCATACTGACTATTGCAGTAACAGCAGTATGTACTTCCTTAATATATACCCTATCACCAAACCTAAAGGAGCTCCTAAAATTATTCCTACAATGGTGCAAATCAATTTTCTTTTCTTCATAGATTTTTTATTTTTAGCAAAGATACTAAAAGGAAACGTATGTAGAAAGGACAATACATAAAGTATATAAAGGCAATCGGACGTAATCCGGTTGCCTTTTTTTGTATTCCCTTCAAAACTGAATAACAATCTGATAATTTGGAATTGAAACAAAAGATTTTTGCCCGATTCGCGATGAAAACCCCGCGCCTCGCTACGTGGGACGTGTCCCCCTGGGACCCCGTCCGGAGGTGATATATGCCCGGGCGGTGTCCGCTGGTGTCCGCTGGTGTCCGCTGGTGGCTGCTGGTGGCTGCTGGTGTCCGCTGGTGGCTGCTGGTGGCTGCTGGTGGCTGCTGGTGGCTGCTGGTGGCTGCTGGTGGCTGCTGG
>OGHJ01000146.1_pt1 | contig 121058 bp, 123 predicted proteins | sample 1571351 | NCBI WGS metagenome assembly OGHJ01 (sample SAMEA2582037, study PRJEB24529) | metagenome | biome: Human gut stool | place: China | collected 2011 | reverse complement strand
CTAATTCCAGCATGGACACATATTATCATTTTTAGAGCCGCGATTCCTCCCGCGGATTTATATGACCGTTTTTTCTCTTGCAGCCTACGGGTTATCGGTTCTCTTTGCCGCACCAGTGCTGGGATTTTTTGCACCGCAGGATTCGCATGTGTTTGAACTCGTGCTTGCCAACTTCGGGTACTTTGCGCTGTCTCTTCTGCTTCTGTGTCCCAACATGTTTGCCGCTTATCTCTTCACGGCCATGGTCGACGGGAAACGCGCGGCGATCGTGTCGTTTTGCAGAACGTTTTTGTTCACCGTCTTGGCAATCGAATGCTTGCCACTCGCGGTCGGAGAAATCGGTCTGTGGTTTGCCGTACCGCTTGCCGAGCTTCTCACGCTGATATTGAGCGCAACACTCGTGATTCGCAACCGTCGCCGTTACGGCTGCGACGGACAACCCGCGACGGTTGTCAATATCACCTGATGAGGCAACAAAGAAGTTTAACAATTCGTCTGTGGAAACCGTTCCGGAAAAAATATTCGGCTATAAGATTCTGCAAGAGTCTGCATCGCAGGCAAAAGTGCCTTTTGAAGTCGGTTCTTTTCCTGTTTCTTTGCCTGGAAATTTAGAGATGACTGCCAACCGCGAAAAACCCGAACAGCTGACATTCTTCTTTTTTGAAGAAATGCCCAAGCCGACCAAGGGCACGATTTACCTTGACACCAGCAAGAAAGGCGTCACGAAATTCAAAACGCGGCGTCACAACTCCTATCGCGCCGAAGTCACCTACAACGGCGTGAAATACCGCAAGCGCTCCGCCGAGCGAGCCGATTGCGAACAGTTCCTGGCTCAATTGGCCGAGAAGTACGAAAAAGGCTTGCTTTGACGTCATCCCCTGAAGTCAGGGGCTTTACGGCCTCTACTGCAACAAAGCGCCCGCGGTCTCCTCAACCGAATTTTTAGCGTTTGGTTAGATCGAAACGATCAGCCTTGGTTGTGCTCGAAACCTGAAGCAGGCCGAGCACGGTGTGATAGAGGCTTTCGTGTGTAACTTTGCTCTTTGCCGTCGCGGCAAGTTTCTCACGATCCACCTTGTAGTCCTGAGCAAAGTTATCCGACATCCACATCACCATCGGCACCTGCACCTGCTCGTCGGGCGACATCCAATAGGGCGCTCCGTGAAGATAAAGTCCCTTCTCTCCCAGGCTCTCGCCGTAGTCCGATACGTACAGCATCGCGGTGTTCATGCCGGAAGCACCTTTGAGCGTATCAATAATGCCGGCAAGAACCTTATCGGTGTAGCGCACGGAATTGTCATAAGCGTTGCCAAGCTCTTTTTCCGAGCAACTGCCCAAATCGTTGGCCGTGCACTCCGGCAGCCACTTCTTCTGATCCTTGGGGATGCGCAGATGATAGGCCGGTCCGTGCGACCGTTTATCAAAAAGCGCCAAATCTACCGCACACGCCTTTTGACATTTATTCGCTCTGAGCACCCACAGATTTCTCCGTGAGGTCAGTCAGGCGCCCAACGGTTCTCTCGATTCCAACGGCGCCTTTTTCTTTTCAGCACTCCACTTTCGTCCTCGGTGAGGTCTGTCGACTCGACCCTTCGGGCTTTTCGCGACTAGACCGTCTCCGGCTTCGCCGCCCCTGTCTTCTTCCTCTTCTCCGGGCTCCCTGTGGGCGCCTCAGCGGTTTTTAAATTTCTCTTCGCTCTCCTTTGGTTAAGCTTGTTGCTCATTCTCTGTCGGTTTCTTTAGTTTTACGCCGCTTTCTTGAGCCTCTTTTTGTTCGAGGCTTCCTTGATCGGCTCTTCCTGCCTTGATTTGCACCACGCTTCGTATCGGCCCCGTTCCAGCTTTTTGACTGCTTCCTTGATCATGTACCGCCTGTACTCCGGATCGTTGATCCTGAGAAGCAGATTCTGCGCTCCGTTTTGATCGGCCTGCGCCTTATGGCCGCAATGCTTGCATTCAAACCGATCACCCCGGCGGTTTTCTCCGGCTGTGTAGCCGCACTGCGGGCAATGCTGTGACGAATAGGCCGCCGGCACAAACACCACCTGTACGCCCGCCTTGGCCGCCTTAAAGAGAAAACGATCTCTGATCGTGCCTATGACCCATTTGCTCAACAGGTTGCGCACCTCTCGGCTGTATTTGCTCTCAAACGTAAAGCGATGCGACAGATCTTCCAAGGCATAGACCTGCGCCGGGCTTTGCCTGAGGATGTCGGACTGGGACTTTCGATTGCGCTTCGCATTTGCGAACGGATGGGCTGGCAAATCCGGCTACTTGATCAGACCGATCGCAGCGAGAAACTGAGTTGGGCAACAGGCGCTGTCTTTGCCGTTACGCTCACAGGGAGCGCACCGGTGCGAAAGCACATGAACGCCGAAAACGGTTGACGCGTCCAGTCGCTTATTGAGGTCTGCAAAAAGCCCCGGAGACTCTCGAAAGTTCCGGGGCTTTGCTTTTTTCGCGGAATCAACGCACTCGGGCGTCAAATTCTTTAGGAAGCGGTTTCGTCACGTTCAGCACGGGAGGCACGGCGGCGTTCGAATTCCTTGAGCCAGCGCTTGCGCAAGCGAATGCTCTTGGGCGTGATTTCCACGAGTTCATCGTCGTTGATGAATTCAACGGCGCTTTCGAGCGTCAGACGCACAGGCGGGACCAGACGGATGGCTTCGTCGGTACCGGAAGCACGGATGTTGGTGAGCTGCTTACCCTTGATCGGGTTCACGACGATGTCGTTTTCACGGGAGTGTTCACCGATGATCATGCCTTCGTAGAGAGCATCGCCCGGATTCACGAACAGACGGCCGCGTTCCTGGATCTTCCACAGAGCGTAAGCCACAGCAGCGCCGTCGTCCTGGCTGATGATGGCGCCGGAGCGGCGTTCACCCACATCGCCCTGCTTGATCGGACCGTATTCGTCGTAGACGTGGCTCATGATGCCCGTGCCGCGGCACATCGTCATGAAGAGCGACTGGAAGCCGATCAGACCACGAGCCGGAATACGGTATTCGAGACGCACGCGACCCTTGCCGTCAGGCTGCATATCGGAGAGATCACCCTTACGGCGGCCGAGTTCTTCCATCACGGCGCCCTGGTGTTCTTCTTCAACGTCCACCGTCAGAAGTTCGTACGGTTCAAGCTTGACGCCGTCGACTTCCTTAAAGAGCACGCGCGGACGACCGACAGCGAGTTCGTAGCCTTCGCGGCGCATATTTTCAAGAAGAATCGTAAGGTGCAATTCACCGCGGCCGCAAACTTCCCAGCAGGTTTCGTCAGCGGTCGGACGCAGACGCATGGCCACGTTGCTCTTCAATTCACGTTCCAGGCGTTCACGAATCTGGCGGCTCGTCACGAACTTGCCTTCACGGCCTGCCAGAGGCGAGGTGTTCACCATGAAGCTCATCGTGAGCGTCGGTTCGTCCACGGAGAGCATCGGCAATGCTTCGGGGTGGGCCGGATCGGTAATGGTCGTACCGATGTTAAGTTCTTCAATGCCGTTCACGAGAACGATGTCGCCAGCCTGAGCGCTTTCAACGATCTTCTTGTCGAGGCCTTCGAACTGCATGATCTGGTTGATCTTGGCGGGCTTGGGCGTGTCGTCCGGGCCGTTCATGATCATGACGCTCTGACCTGCCTTGAGCGTACCGCGGTGCACGCGGCCGATACCGATCTTACCCACGTAGCTCGAATAGTCGAGCGAGCAGATCTGCAGCTGCAGCGGTGCCTCTGCATCGTCTTCACGCACCGGCACGTACTTGATCACGGCGTCGAACACGGCGCGCATGTTGCCGATCTTCTGGAGTTCTTCAACGTCGTCGGTCAGGCCCGCGTAGCCGTTCAAAGCGGACGCGTAAATCACCGGGAAGTCGAGCTGATCTTCCGTGGCGCCGAGCTTGTCAAACAAATCGAACGTGGCATTGATCACCCAGTCCGGACGAGCGCCCGGGCGGTCGATCTTGTTGATCACGACGATGGGCTTCAGACCGGCGGCAAGAGCCTTGCGGGTCACAAAGCGCGTCTGCGGCATCGGGCCTTCGACGGCGTCGACCAACAACAGCACGCCGTCGACCATCGACAGAACGCGTTCGACTTCACCGCCGAAGTCTGCGTGCCCCGGGGTGTCGATGATGTTGATGTGAATGCCTTCGTATTCAACGGCGCAGTTCTTGGCAAGAATCGTGATGCCGCGTTCCTTTTCCAGCGCGTTGCTGTCCATCACGCGTTCGTCGACCTGCTGGTTGCTGCGGAAAGTGCCCGCGCACTGCAAAAGCTTGTCGACCATGGTCGTCTTGCCGTGGTCAACGTGCGCAATGATGGCAATGTTGCGAATTGCTCTAGTCATGTTTTACTCGTCCCCGTTCGTTTCGAGGTTTTCAGTTACTACAAATCGAATCAATCGGTGAGGATGCAGAGTACCTCTTGCGTCCACCTTCACCGTTCCCAATAGTTCGCCCGACGAGCCGTATGCTCGCAACAGTTCGCCGTGGCGCGTGTCTTTCAGAGGCAGCCGCTGACCGTTTCTCAAGCGTTCGGTCTGTACCGCATCGAGCCGGACGCTACCGAGCGTCTGAAGCAAAAAATCCGCTCCCTTGAGAAGGGCACGGCGCTCTTGAACCGTTTTTTCTTTGTCGTCGATCACCGCAAAGGGGATCGCGTCGGCAATCTTCAAGTCTCCGACTTCGGTGCGCCGCAGACTTTCCAAATGGGCAAAGCACCCAAGTTTACGACCGATGTCGTCAGCCAGCACACGGATGTATGTTCCTTTACTCACCCGGACATCGATTTTGGCCGTCTCGCTGTCAAACTCCATCAGTTCGAGATGGTGCACATGGACCTTTCTCGGATGGCGCTCAACTTCAATGCCGCGTCGCGCAAGATCATACAGATTTTTGCCGTCGCGTTTGATGGCCGAGTACATCGGCGGCACCTGTTCGATCTGGCCGGTAAATTCAGGCAAAAGCGCTTCAAGCGCTTGGCGCGTCGGACGCATGTCAGACGTTTCCGTCACCTCACCGGTCTTATCCATCGTATCGGTGCGCGCGCCGAAGCGAAGCACCGCTTCATAGCGCTTATCGGCATGCAAAAGATCGGCCGAATACTTGGTTGCGTTGCCGAAAGCCAGGGGCAGAAGCCCTGTCGCAAAGGGATCAAGGGTACCGGTATGGCCGGCTTTCTGCGCATTGATCAAGCGGCGCGAGAGCTGTAGAGCCCAGTTAGAGCTCATGCCCTCGGGCTTATCCAGCAACAGCACGCCGTCGACTGCGTCGCCCTTCTTGCCCATTACTCGGCTTCCTCTTTACTCGTGTCGCTTTCGGCGACGCGCGTCTGACGCATCGCCTCGTTGATGACGCGATCCATTTCAAAACCGCGCTCCACGCTCGTATCGTGCACAAAGTGCAACGTCGGAACAGTGTGAATGCGAAGCTTCTTGAAAATCTTGTTGCGCAGCATGCCGGCGGCGGCCGTAAGGCCTGCCGTGCACTGAACGGGATCGGAACCGATCACCGTGAAAAAAACGCGGGCATGAGCGTAGTCGGGCGTGATTTCGCAGCCGGTGATCGTCACCAGACCCACTCGGGGGTCGCGTACCTCAAGCGGAATGATCTCCGCGAGGTCTCGGGCGATCTGCTCGGCGACACGTTGGCCGCGGCCGGGCTTGGCTTTTTGCATAAAAATTTCGTCCTTTTTTAACTTCACAAACGCCGCCGACATCGCTGCCGGAGGCGTTTGCTGTTTGAGTGTTTGCGAGGGCTCGGGCGTCGTTATAAGGCCCCCTGAGCCGATTCTCCGTTAGAGCGTACGAGCGACTTCCGTCACCTCGAAGATTTCGAGCTGGTCGTTGACCTTGATGTCGTCATAGCCCTTGAGGCTCAGACCGCATTCGCTGCCGGCCTGAACTTCGCGAACGTCGTCCTTGAAGTGCTTCAGACTGGCGAGTTCGCCGGTCCAGATCACCACGTTGTCGCGCAGGAGTCGAGCGCTGGCATTGCGGCGAACCACACCTTCGAGCACGCGGCAGCCGGCAATGAGACCGACCTTGGGCACACGGATGACCTGACGGATTTCCAGCAGACCGAGCGCCGTTTCCTTCTTCTCGGGCGAGAGCATGCCACTCATGGCTGCACGGACTTCGTCAACGGCATCGTAAATGATGTTGTAGTAGCGAATGTCCACGTCTTCCTGCTCGGCAAGCTTGCGGGCCTGCTGATCAGCACGCACGTTGAAGCCGATGATGACCGCCTTGGAAGCCGCAGCCAGGTTGACGTCGGTTTCCGTAATGCCGCCCACGGCGCTGTGCACGACCTGAACGCGCACTTCTTCCGTGGAGAGCTTCGTGAGAGCATGCACCAGAGCTTCGGTCGAACCCTGCACGTCGGCCTTGATGATGAGCGGAAGGGTCTTGACTTCGCCCTGGCCCACATCGGCAAACATGTTTTCGAGCTTCTGAGCCTGCTGACGGGCGAGCTTGACTTCGCGGTACTTGCCCTGACGGAAGAGAGCCACTTCACGGGCCTTGCGTTCGTCGGGCACCACAAGCAGTTCGTCGCCGGCGGACGGCACGTCGGACAGACCCTGGATTTCCACCGGGATAGAAGGACCGGCCGAGGTGACCTGGCTGCCCAATTCGTTGATCATCGCGCGGACACGGCCGAAGCACTGGCCGGCCAGAACGATGTCGCCCTTTTGCAGCAAACCGGACTGAACCAGAATGGAAGCCACAGGACCGCGGCCCTTGTCGAGTCGGCTTTCGATCACGAGGCCCTTGGCAGGACCCTTGTCGGCGGCCTTGAGTTCGAGCATTTCGGCCTGCAGCAGCACGTTTTCAAGGAGGTCGTCGACGCCCTTGCCGGTCTTGGCGGACACCGGGCAGAACGGCACGTCGCCGCCGTATTCTTCCGGCAGCACTTCGTTTTGCACGAGTTCGCCCTTGACGCGTTCAATGTTGGCTTCGGGCTTGTCGATCTTGTTGATCGCCACCACAAGCGGAACACCGGCGGCACGAGCGTGCGCAATGGCTTCCTTGGTCTGGGGCATCACGCCGTCGTCGGCGGCCACCACCAGAATCACGATGTCGGTTGCCTGAGCACCGCGGGCACGCATGGCCGTAAAGGCTTCGTGGCCCGGAGTGTCGAGGAAGGTCACGATGCCGCGCGGGGTCTTGACGTGGTAGGCACCGATGTGCTGGGTAATGCCGCCGGCTTCGCCTGCAGCCACCTTGGCACGACGGATGTAGTCAAGCAACGATGTCTTACCGTGGTCAACGTGACCCATGATGGTCACGACCGGCGGACGCGGCACTTCCGGATACTGTTCCAGGTTGCTTTCGAGTTCGCCCAGCAACGATTCCGGATCGTCGGCCTTGGCGGCAAGTGCCTTGTGGCCCATTTCCTCGACGATGATCATCGCCGTTTCCTGGTCGAGCATCTGGTTGATCGTCACCATCTGGCCCATCTTCATGAGGGTCTTGATGACTTCGGTCGCCTTCACGCTCATCTTGTGAGCCAGATCGGCCACGGAGATCGTTTCGGGAACGGTCACTTCACGCACCACGGGCTCGGTCGGCATCTGAACCTGACGCTGTTCGTGCTTGTGGCTCTTGCGACCGCGGCTGTGCCAGCCGCTCGACTCGTCGCTGTCAACCGCACCGCGGGTCTTCATGCCGCCGCGACGTCCGCCGCGGTCTTCGTCGCCCCAGCGATCGTTGCCCTTGGCAGCCTGCTTACGGCCCTTGCCGTTTGCCTTGCCTTCGTTCTTTTCGGGCTTGTTAGCAGCGGGCTTCTCAGCCTTCTGGTTCTTCTGAGCGGGCTTTTGCTGCGCATTCTGCGGCTGAGCCTTCTTAGCCTCTTCATTGCGGTCGGTCTTGTCACCGCGGTCAGCCTTGGCCTTGAGAACGGTCTTAGGCTTGGCAAGCATCGCGCGGATGGCTTCGGCTTCTTCCTGAGCCTTGCGACGGGCTTCCTGACGGCGAGCTTCGAGTTCTGCCTTCTCGGCGGCAGCTTTTTCGGCAGCAGCCTTTTCAGCAGCCGCTTTCTTAGCAGCTTCAGCTTCGCGCTGAGCCTTCTTTTCTGCCTCAGCCTGAGCCTGACGGGCCTTCTCGGCCGCAGCCTTTTCAGCGGCGGCCTTTTCGGCAGCAAGCTTGTCGGCTTCGGCCTGACGAGCGGCGGCTTCCGCCGCGGCCTTTTCAGCGGCAGCCTTTTCGGCAGCGGCCTTTTCTTCGGCCGCCTTCTTAGCAGCGGCTTCCTCAGCAGCCTTCTTGGCTGCTTCTTCGGCAGCGAGCTTTGCTTCGGCTTCGCGCTTGGCGGCCTCGGCGGCTTCAGCCTCCTGCTTTTCCTTGAGTTCGCGATCGAGTTGAGCCTTGGCCTGCGCTTCGATTTCGGCACGCATCGCTTCGGCGGCGCGGTTCTTCACAAACACGCGGCGGCGACGCACTTCGACCTCAATCGTGCGGGCTCCGCCCTGGCCGTCGTTCTGACGAATGGTGCTCGTTTCGCGACGCGTCACGGTGATCTTGCGGGGAGCGGCCACGCGTTCCTGACGCAGGCTGTCGAGAAGCTGACGCTTGTCGGCGTCGCTGATTTCGTCGTTGACAGTCTTCACTTGAACGCCTGCAGCCTTGAGCTGGGACAGAAGCGTGTCAGCGGAAACCTTCAGTTCGCGGGCAAATTCATTAACAGTATTGTTTGCCATGTGTTTTATCTCTCCTGCCGCCGCTTGCGAGCGCCTTCCCCCGAGGGATGGAATTTATTCCCGCTGCTCGTTTCGCGAACGGCTTCAATCGGTTTGGTTTTCGTTCTGACTTCTGTCTTATTCTTCAGTCCAGCGGGCACGTGCGGCCATGATCAGAGCGCGGGCATCTTCTTCGCCGATGCCGCCCTTTTCCATGAGTTCTTCCGTGTCCAAATCAGCCAGGTCGTCAGCGGTCTTGACACCTTCGCTCACGAGTCGGCTGGCAAGGTCGTGATCCATGCCTTCGAGTTCGAGCAGCGAAGCGTCGGCCTGACGCAGGTTTTCTTCGCGCTTAAGGGCGCGAGCCAGAAGCACGCGGCGAGCGCGTTCACGCAGATCGGCTACGGTAGCTTCGTCGAAGATACCCAGTTCCACGATTTCCTGTTCGGGCACGTAGGCGAGTTCTTCGAGACTGTAGATGCCGTCCTGAACAAGAGCGGCGGCATCTTCCTGCGACATATCGAGCTCGGTCATGAACTCTTCGCAGGCCACGCGATCTTCCTCTTCCTGCTTCTTGTTGGCTTCTTCGGCCGTCATGATGTTGATCTGCCAGCCGGTGAGTTCGCTTGCCAGGCGCACGTTCTGACCGCCGCGGCCGATGGCAATGGCGAGGTTTTCCTCGTCAACCGTCACGTCCATGCTCTTGGCTTCTTCGTCGGCCACAACCTTGGAAACCTTGGCGGGCTTGAGAGCTTCGACGATGTATTGAACCGGGTTTTCGTCCCAGCGCACCACATCGATGCGTTCGCCAGCCAGCTCGTTGGTCACGGCCGTCACGCGCGAGCCGCGGATGCCGATGCAGGTGCCGACGGGTTCGACGCGCTTGTCATGGCTCATCACGGCAATCTTGGCGCGGGAGCCGGGATCACGGGCCGTAGCCTTGATTTCCACGGTGCCCTCTTCGATTTCCGGCACTTCGAGCTCAAAGAGCTTCTTGATGAATTCATTGCAGGCGCGAGACAGGATAACCTGCTTGCCCTTGTTGGTTTCGTCGACGCGAAGCACGTAGGCGCGGACGCGATCGGAGTTGCGCAGGTTTTCGCGCGGAATCATTTCGCTCTTGGGCAAGCGGGCTTCCAGGCGGCCGATTTCGATGATGGCGCCTTCCTTGTCAGAGCGCTTGACCTGGCCGGAGATCACCTTTTCATCGCGAGCGAGGAACTCATTGAGAATCTGTTCGCGTTCGGCGTCACGCAGGCGCTGCAGGATGACCTGCTTGGCGTCCTGGGCAAAGCGGCGGCCGGAAGTGTTGATGTTTTCAATCGGCTTTTCAATGTAGTCGCCCACTTCGAGTTCCGGATAATCGTCGTGGATGTCCGAGAACATTTCTTCGCGATCGGGCTGCTGCAGGCCCTGATCGTCGCTCACGATCACCCAGCGGCGAACGGCACTCCAGTCGCCCGTGTTGGGATCGACGCGAACGGCGACGTCAGCATCCTCACCGGGAAACTGAGCCTTCTTCACAGCGCTTGCCAGCGCGATTTCGAGTACGCCGAAAACGGCGGATTTTTCAACGTTCTTTTCGCGTGCAAGGACGTCGACCATATCGAGCATTTCGCGGCTCATTCGTGTTTCCCCTTAAAGTCAAGTTCAGCAATCAAATTGGCGCGATCGACATCGTTAATGCCGAACGTCACGTGCACCGGATCGGCCTTGGGTTTGGCAGCCTTGCCCGACTGGCGGGACTTGGCAGCCTGACTCGGCGTGCGTGCAATATCCAATTCTTCAAACGAAAACGAAATCACTTCGTTGCCGGGCTCACCCTCGATGCCAAGAATGATGCCGTCAAGTTTGCGACGGCCGGCTTCCGGAAAGCCCTCGGCCTTCATCGGTTCATAAAGTTCGACGTGCGCCGGGCGGCCGACGAAGCGGGCCCATTCGCTCGCGCGCTTGAGCGGGCGCTCCACACCGGGACTGGCCACTTCCAGACGTTCGTAGTCAATACCCTCGACCGTAAAGAGGGCTGTGATCTGATTGCTCACGGCTTCGCAATCGTCCACGCCAACGCCGCCTTCGGCCTGGCTGTCGATCGTGATGCGCATGAGTCCGCGGGGCAGACGCTCGAAGTCGACGAATTCGTACCCGAGACCCTGCACCGTTTCTTCAACGATTCGCGTGATTTCAGCAGTTGATTTCTGCATGTATCCGTTTGTAGAAAAAATCCAAAAAAAAATGGGCGCAATGCCCATCCCTAACCCCATCCAACATGGGTGCCTGCCACAATTTTTCAGCTCCGAAAAGCTGATTGCCGCAGACAATATAGCGAGGGCCCTCGAATGGGAATTTCAAAAAATTCTCACTTCGAAGGCGCGTCGCGGATTATACAGTTTTTTCTTTGAAATTCAAGGATTTTCGACAAAAATTTCGTCGACAAATTCCTCAAATTTCACTTAACGGCGCTTGCCGAAGCCTTTGCCCTTGCCGGAGCCCTTCGACTTGCCGAATTTGCCGCCTTTCTTGAACGGAGGCGGCATCACGTCATCGGTGCGTGCAAGCGCCCGTCCGTAGGCACCCTGGGCGGCGCCGAGGCTGCCGCTGGCAATGTAGTTGACCGTGCTCAACATCGGATCGGGGATACGCTCGGGCTTGCGGTTGAAACTGCGGCCGGTGTTTTTCTTGCCTCCGGCCTTCTTGACTGCAGGCTTCTTGCCGCCCATCGAAGACGTTGCGGCATTGAGCTGCGCCATCCAGGCCTGCACCCAGTCGGGCTTGAGCTCGCGGGTCGTGCCACGCGCAAGATCAGCGGGCAATCGAACTGCACCGTAGCGCACGCGAATCAGGCGGCTCACCGTCAGGCCGACGGCAGCAAACATGCGGCGCACCTCACGGTTGCGGCCCTCGCTGATGCGAACGAGATACCAGCGGTTGAGATTGTCGCCGCCCTTTTCTTCGAGCATCGAGAAGTGAGCCGGACCGTCGTCGAGCTCCACCCCGGTCGTCAAGAGTTCCTTGGCTTCGTCGGTCATGACGCCCGCCGCGCGTACGGCGTATTCGCGCTCGATTTCATAGCGGGGGTGCATCAGACGATTGGCAAGCTCTCCGCTCGTCGTAAAAAGCAGCAGCCCTTCGGTGTTGAAGTCCAGACGTCCGACGGCAATCCAGCGGGCGCCTGAAATCTTGGGCAGATTATCAAAGACGCTCGGACGCCCCTGCGGATCGCGCATACTCACGATCTGGCCGGCGGGCTTGTGATAGACAAGCACGCGCGGAGCCTTGGGCTGCTTACCTTGTGCCATGCGCTTGACGATACGACCGTTCAAACGAACGATGTCGCCGGGCATCACGCGCTGCCCCAGGAAAGCGGGTTCGGAATTCACCGAGATGCGACCTTCGACGATGAGCTGCTCCATATCGCGGCGGCTGCCCAGACCGAGATCAGCGAGCACCTTGTGCAGCTTTTCGCTCTGTTTGACGAGTTCATTTTTCTTGGCGGCCTTACCCTGAGCAAGCACCTTCGGGTCGAAAATCTGAGCGGCGCAGAGTTCGGCATCAATTGCGGGAGCATCTTCCGGAACGGCCATGCCTTCGTCCTCGAACTGTTCCTCGCGGACGCGCTTGTTGCGACGGAACTTACCGCGGCCTTCGGCGCGCTTTTCCTTCTTGTCGAACACCTTCTCCTGAGGCATATCGACTTCCGCCTCGGGTTCGGGCTGAGGCAAAGTCTCTTCAACCGCTTCGATAACCTCAGCTTCAGTCTTTGCCTTCGTCTTGCGAGCACGCGTCTTCTTGACGGGAGTTTCTTCGGCTGCCGCCTCCTCTGCTTTCTTCGCTCGGCGCGTGCGCTTGGGTTTGGCGGGGACTTCCTCTTCAGGCTTAGCCTCTTGCAGGGCCGCTTCCTGCGTTGCCTCGGGAATAGCTTCATCGGCTTTCTTGCGGCGCGTAACGGTACGACGCTTGGTCGCGGGCTTCTCTTCTTCCCGAACCGTTTCAGCGACAACCTCTGCGGCAGGCGCTGCAACCTCCTCGGTCTTACGGCGACGCGTCACCTTGCGCTTGGGTTTCTCCTCCGCCGGCGCAGCGACAACTTCCGTCGTCGGTTCGACAACCGCCTCGGTTTCGGCCTTCACTTTGCGCGTACGCACAGCGCGGGGTTTCTTGACAGGAGCTGCTTCGGAGCTTTCAGCTTCGGTCTTAACCGTACGGCGGCGAACCACGCGTTTCTTCGGTCCGGCTTGCGCCTCGACCGCGACTTCGTTCAGGCTGTCTTCTCGTGTAGTAGGCATAGCTTTAAGTGTCTCTGACTGTACTCTTTATTCAGTGTCGACTTTTTCCGGAGTCTGACCGTCGGCGTCGGATGCCCCTTCTTGGGCTTGTGCTTGACTCGCTTCGTCGGTCGGCTCGTCACCGAACACCAATTCAAATTCTTTGCTTTGCGGCATGTCGCCGGACAAAGGCGGCAGATCCGCGAGGGACTTCAGTCCCAAATCGTCCAAAAACTGCTGCGTCGTGGCAAACAGCGCCGGGCGACCGGGCGACTCTCGGTGCCCGACAATTTCAATCCACCCTCTTTCCTGCAGCTGTCGCACCACATTGGGATTGACCGCCACGCCGCGAATGTCTTCAATATCGCCGCGCGTTGCCGGCTGACGGTACGCAATGATGGCAAGCGTCTCCATCACGGCACGCGAATACTTGGGCATTTTCTGATCGCTCATGCGAAGCAGGTATTCACCCACGGCCGTCGATGTGACAAACCCCCAACCGCTTGCAGTTTCGACCAGTCGCAAGCCGCGCTCTTTCCAGTGTTCGGAAAGTTCGTTCATGGCTTCAAGCAGCTCCGTCTGCGTAAGCCGACCGGCAAACAGGCGCGAAAGATCCTCGAGCGTCAACGGCTGAGGACTCGTAAGAAGCGCTGCTTCAATGACGTAACACGGTTGCAAAGTGTCTGCCACGGTTGTGTCGTTGCGTGTTGATCGTGTTCAAAATCCGTTCTCTTCGTAAACACGCTTTGCACCTGCCGCTACGCTTGTTGAGCGAAGGTTAGCAAAATCGGATTCGACACGGTTGGAAAAACTGTCGTTTTCTTTGTCGGGCGCCTTAGTCAGCATAGCCCTCAAAGCTTGTCGGATCGCTTTCGATTGAGAGCCGTCTCGGCCTTGCGATCTCTACGAAAGTGAAGCCCCGGTTAACGATGTGATATCAGGACGCTTTTCTCACCTTCGGCTACGGCAACAATCTTAATGCAATCGCTGCCGAAATTTGCGGATTGTTTTTCCCCAGTTTGGAAAATTCAGAATTTTGTTCCCCAGTTTTTTTCCTTTCAAACCGGGGTAACAAAACGGGAATTCCTAGGCCACGAAATTTTGTCTCGAATTTCTTTCGTTGATTAGTTTATTCAATAAAATCAACAACTTAAGAAAGCTCCAGACAAAAAGAAAGCTCCCGATTTCGGAAGCCTCTCTTGCGTGGATGGTGCGCCAGGCAGGATTCGAACCCACGACCCCCTGGTTCGTAGCCAGGTACTCTATCCAACTGAGCTACTGGCGCACATCTCAGATTTTTCCGCCTCGCTTTTTTGCGAAGCGGGGCGCATTGTATCGCCTGCTTTCGACTTATGCAAGTCTTTTTGAAAAATTTCTTGCTTACAGCTCAAATCGCCTCGAAACTGCCGTCGCATCGGGGATCCGACGCTCCCGTCACCACACCGTCGGCAGCTTTGCTCACTGCCCCCGCGTGCCCCATCGTCTCGCTGTAAGCCTCCGTAAGCACTTCCACGTCGTGCCCACGCTCAATCAAACTTCTGACGACCCCTGCAGCAAACCGAGACTCCAAACGAAGCTTTGCGGTATTGTCGCCCCAGGTTCTGCCGATGAGCCAGCGAGGTTCAGCAATGGCCCGATCCAACGGCATGCCGACCAAATGCCGCAGGATGACCGCGGCCTGCGTTTGAGGCTGGCCTTCTCCGCCCATCGTGCCGTAGGCAATCACGCGACCGTCATTGGTCACCGCCATCGCCGGGTTAAGCGTATGAAACGGCAACGCTCCGGGACGCAATGCGCTCGGAAGTCTCTCGTCAAAGCTAAACGCACAACCGCGGTTTTGCATCGTCACGCCCGTGTCTTTGAGCACAAGGCCGCTGCCGTACTCCCAATAGATGCTCTGAATGCAGCTCACCACCGTACCGTCCGTGTCGGCTGCACCGAACCAGACCGTATCGCCAATAGCCTGCTGTTCGTCAAAACAGCAAGCCTTGTCGGGATCAAAGGACTTGGCGAGGGTGTCGAGCGATTGCGCCGACAGAAAGCTCTGCGTGGAAGCCGTCATTGCTCGCGGATCACCCACGTGTTTGTTGCGCCAGGCAAAAGCAAGTTTCGTCGCTTCGACGGCCGCGTGCACAAAAGCCGCCATATCGTCGGGCTTGGCCCCGAAACGCTCCATCAGCCCCAAAATCGCAAGCGAAGACACGCCTTGCGTAGGCTCCGGAAGATTGTAGAAATCCTGCCCGAACGCTCTCAAATGCAAAGGCTTGACAATGCGTGCTCGGCATGCGGCAAAGTCTTCGGGCGTCAGCAGACTGCCCGCATCGGCCAACTCACTACAGATCTGTGCTGCGACATCTCCTTCGTAGAAATCAGTCAATCCAGCTTCTGAGAGTCGCTGCAACGTGCGAGCCAAAGCGCTCTGGCGAAGCGTCTGGCCCTTTGCCCAAGGCAAGCCTTCGGAGTTGAGAAAGACTTCGGCAAAACCGGGGCACGACCTGAGACTCTCAAACGCTGCCCTCGTTGTTCGCTCTTGGCTTGCCGAAACAGGAAAACCATTGGCGGCAAATCCGACAGCGGGATTAAGAATGTCCTTAAGCGGCAGTCGTCTCGGATGCTCCGGCAGACTCAGAAGCGCTTGCCAGCCGCGGATCGTACCAGGAACCGTGACGGCAGCAAGCGCTCCGCGTGGTGGAATCGCTTCAAAACCGCGAGACTTGAATAAGTCCACCGTTGCGCGCCCTGCCGCCTGTCCGCAGGCAAGCACCCCCACTGGAGCACAGTCCTTTTTCTTGATCAGCCAAAAGCTGTCGCCGCCGACCGCGTTCATATGCGGGTATACGACGGCAAGGCTTGCCGCCGTAGCAACCGCCGCTTCGAGCGCCGTGCCGCCCGCTTCAAGAATCTGTCGCCCGGTTTGAGCCGCCAGAAAGTGCGGTGCACTGACACCGGCCTGCGGCAGAGATTTCTGAATAGTCATCGCCGTTGAAAAAAGAAATCGCGGCCTCGACAGCCAAACGGGTCGAAACCGCGAATCAAACAACCAACCGAAGGGTCAGAGGAATTACTTCTTGGCCACCGACTTACGCGTCGTGGTCTTGCGAGCAGGCTTTTGAGCCTCTTCGCTCTTTTCTTCCTTCACGGCAGCCTTCTTGGCCGTCGTCTTCTTTTCGGTCGTTTCAGACTTTTTAGCTGCCGTCTTGCGAGCGGCCGGCTTCTTTTCTTCGGCTTCTTCGGCCGGTTCAGCCTTGGTAGTCACCTTGCGCGTGGTCTTTTTGGCAGGAGCCTGTTCAGCCTCTTCGACAGCCGGCTCTTCCTTCTTGGCAGCCGCCTTCTTAGCGGTCGTCTTCTTGGCGGCGGTCTTCTTTTCGCCGGCTTCGAGCTTGACGCCGAGAAGGACGGAAAGCTTCACGGATTCCTTCAGAAGTTCGGCGCTCGAATCGATGAGCTCCTGGAAAGCCTTCTGAGAAACCTTCGGGGTCTTGCCGCCGAGCTGGCCGGAAATTCCCTTCATGGCAGTCGCCAGGCGAGCATGAGCCGCCAAAAACGTCTGGAGAACCTGTTCATTCATTGCGCTAGCCATCTTTTAATGCTCCTTGTATGGCACTTGTTGTTTGCTGCAAACGGTTGCGACCGTCAGAATGCCGAGCGTCTGCACACCGGCCAGCAAACATTCTGAATTCTGTGTATCTGTTCGGGCATTGATCGGAAATTGCCCATGTCAGGCCGCATTATAAATGTCCGCTCTTTTGCGTTCCTGAAAACAAACGAACTCGCAGCACCCACACACAGCGAAAGTCACAGCCCGACAGATGCAAAAAACCCGCAGACTAAAGAATCTACGGGCTCTAAGAACTGGCGGAAGGGGTGGAATCTGCACATGCCTTAATTTTCATACATGTCAGGAATCAAACTTCAAAATTGACACCACTTTTGACACCACTTGAGCGACGCTACATACCCTATTGGACGGGCATTGTAACATTGTTTATCTACGCCGATTTTCACCAGAGAGCTCTTTCTGCGGCTCACCGTGAATTTTTACCACGGCATCTTTTCTCGCCGCTACTCTTTCAACCAATCTTGCACCCTCTGCAGATAGCCCTGCACCTTCCGAGAGTAGCTCTGTGCAGCTGGCGAGTCGCTCTCGGATAGCGCTGCAGGAATCGGAGCCGGCTCGGGACAGCTTGGCGCGATAACGGTCGGCTTCGACGCGCACCCGGTCAACATCGTCACGCAAACTGACAGACTCAGCGCGAGCGCGCTCAAGTGTGTCCCATGCGTCCGCCAATTGCTTCGCTTGGCTCTGCTCTTTTGCTCGATACTCATCTGTCTTTTCCTTCATAGCCAAAGCGTGCTGCGCCTGTAGATCGGCAATGTCGGCCTCATAAAGGGCTGCTGCGAACTTGTAGCCGGATCCGAATATCAGAAGTCCAGCCACAGCACACGCCGCCACTTTCATCCAAGCGTTCATGCTTCCACCTTTAGCCCGGCAAGTTCGGCCCCCTCCATCCACGTGCCAAGGCTGATGCTGTCAGCCGCAACCCCATTCTCGTGGTAGGCAATAGCACGCGCCAGGTGCAAATAGACCTGAGGGTTGCCAAAGTCCAAGGGATGGTCCGGCGCGACGCCAAGGCGCCGGCACACGTGATCAACGTATGCGTCCGTGGTGTTCTCAACTGGAGGCGCCCAGCGATTGATGATTTCTCGCACAGTCGAAAGACCGTGCTTCATGCGATAGGTCATCAATGTCCGGATCAGAGCACGGCATCCGTATGCCATGCTCGAAAACGTGCAAAAACGATCATCGCTTCCAGGAAGTTCCTGACCTTCCCAAACTTCGACCGTCTTGTCGATGTTCCCAGGGTTGTTATTTCTGAGGCCGCGTGTCGGCATTTTTATCTCCTTCAATTTTGTCAACAGTGTCTTCAAGTCGATGGTTCAAAGCTCCGATCAGACGTCTCAATATCGGCGGGATCGATTGGCCATACCCCGCTTTTTCTAAGTTCTCAAGAATTGAGGCAAACTCTCCCAGGCCATACATACAGATGACCATCGTTTGGAAGATCGACACCCCAATAACCGGCTCAAAGAGCACATCAAGCCCGTGCGAGAGACCACACACTGAAATAATCAGAACCTTCCGCAAGACGCCATCCCGGAGGATTCGAGAGTCAAAGCCCCCTGTCTTTGTTGCAGCCACCCAACCTGTAACAAAGTCGATAACAACAAAGATGGCCAGCCACCAAACAAGAGGCCAAATAGCCTCTGTGAAGGCAAAGCCCCAGACCGCTCCGGCCAAAGACCCAATGGCTGCGATTGATCGATCAAGACCGAGACTTGAAAAATAGGTGGCCATGTCTGAAATTTTTTGGATCATTCCTTTTCCTTCTCTTCAAGCCCTGAGCCTTTGACAGGATTGAAGTACACCCAATGTGGGCAGTAAGGATCTGAGACTACGTCTCCCCACATCTTCCAACCTACCCCGGCTCTGATGCACTTCCAGTGACCGAAAAGCTTGTAATGGCGGACGTAGTACACCTGGAAGCAAATCAGCTCGCCATTGCGCTCCATGTACCAACGGCAAAGACCACTTATGCCAGTCAAGTCACCAATCTCCGGATTGCCTTCATGCCAGTGCAGATCACCAGCCTCGTAGTGAACGCCCAAGATGAAATAGTTAAATCCGTAGGCACTGTTCCGAAACAACCAGGCGCAACGTCGCATCCACGTCCAGAAGACGCCATCTCGTGGCCAACGCTTCCTGTGCCCCTCGTCACCATCACACGGATTGTCAGGGGTCTGAAACCAGCTCAACCAATTGGGCAACCATCCGTCATCGTTGACAAAGCAGGCAAGGACAGGCGACAGGAGCTTCGCCAAAAGCTCGAATGGAACCCCAACCAGGAGAAAAAGGAACCACTTCAAATAAATCATGGCTCTCACCTATGAAAAAGCCCCTTTCGGGGCTTGGTTTATCCAAACATGTAGACGACAAATCCACCTACGAGAATTCCGGCAATAAAGCCCACGATCCCCCAAAAAGATCTCAACTGGCGACGCGCCATATCCGGATCAGTGGTCGCGGTCTCGGCCCACTTATCCTTGGCGTCGTCAAGCTTTTCCTCGATGTCCAGGCCAATCTTCTTTGCCTCTTCCTTCATCTTCTCGATGAACTCGTTCAGCTTGTCTTTTTCGATTGCCATATGCTTCTCCTCTTAAAAGAAAAGGCTCCACCATCCGTGAAGCCCAGTAGCCAATCTTCTTCAAAGATGCTCTCGATTTTCGGGAGCCCTGCCTCACTTGGTCTTGGCGCTTTCGGCCTTCTCTGCTGCTTCCTTCTGTCGCAACTGAATCTTTCGGCGCATACAAGTTTCACGCGTGCAGATCCCATCAACGTCGAGTTCGGCACCGCAAGCCGGGCAATAACGTTTTTCATCCATTTCAATCTCCCATCAAAGTCTTGTACTCAGCCTTCAAAGAGGCCACGGTTTCGGCGTCATCCTGAAGCGTGGCAGTGGCCAAGCGGTCTTTCAGGCTGGCAACCTTCTGGTCAAAAGTCGATAACTCTGCATTGATTGTCTGCAGCTCAATCTCTTCTTCTGGAATCTTTTCGAGCTCCCAATCAAGGTTTGTACTTCGGTCTCGAATCCGGTACCCGTCCTCCTTCGCAAACTTTTCGATCAACTTGCGCACGGCCAAGTCTCGTTCCGTCCGGCTCGAGTGTTTGATCACAACACCGATCAGCTCTTCGGCGTTGGTCGGTTTCTTTTCTGCAACCCACTTTTCGCCATCCCATTTGTAAAAGTTGTTCTGGACGTCGGCGCCTTCCGGCAACGCCTGCTCGACCATCTTTTTTGACGGCTTGGAATCAGGCGCAATAAAAAATTTGACCGGTTTGATCCAGTAACCGTTCTCGTCAATTTTTTGAAGGATCTTAAAAGCCATGAATAGCTCCCTTACTACTAAAAAAATTGCGGCATTAAAGCCGCGTGAAAAAAGATATTCCGTCTCTGATGGCCACGGTCTGACCATTAAGGTTCAACCGTCTGGCACCAAGTCTTGGGTTCTCCGCATAAGCTCCGGCGGCCGTGTCACAGACCTTGCTCTCGGTCACTGGCCGGAGGTGTCACTCATGCAAGCGCGACAGATTGCTCGACGCAAACGCAAGGAGCTAGGCCAAGAGCCTCCTCGCGGTTACGTGCTGCGCGACGCTTGGACTCTCTGGAAGAACCTCAAGCGCGGTCGCATCGTCAGCTACCAAGATGAGCGCCGACGCATGGAGCGATATATCATCGGTCCACTCGGAGGCCGTCAGATCGATGAGATCACCGCGCCTCTTGTCATCCAGACCGTCAAAAGCATCGAGCGCGCCGGGCACCAAGCGACCTTGAAGCGCGTCCTCATGCGAACTCGCGAAGTCATGGATCTTGCCGTCTGCGCCGGCTACATTCACCACAATCCGATCGATCGAGTCAGCCGAGTCTTCGCGGCACCCATCGTCAAGCCCATGCCATCCGTGCATTGGCGCGAACTGCCCCGCGTTATGGAGATCGTCAAGTCTGCATCTCGTCGCATTCAGCTCCTTTTCTCTTGGGCTTGTCTGTCGCTTTTGCGCCCCATCGAGACCGTCAAAGTCCGATGGGACTGGATCGATGGCGACGTTCTCACGATTCCCGCCTCAGAGATGAAGAAATCCCGTGAGCATCGCCTTCCGCTGCTACCGATCATGCTCGACGTCCTCCAGGCCGCCAAGACCGAGTCGCCACATCCGAAGTCGCCTTTCATCTGGGCCGGGCGCGTGTCCGGGCGCCACATGAGCGAGCAGACGATTGCAAAGTTTTTCCACGACACCGAGCTGAAAGGTCGTCTCGTAGCGCACGGGATCCGATCCTTCGGCCGCAGCTGGATGGCTGACCACGACGCACCTTTCGAGGCCGCCGAAGCATGCCTATCGCACGTGGCCGGATCCAGCGTTTCAAGAGCCTATCAGCGGTCAGACTACCTCACACAGAGGCGCGCTCTCATGGCCGCTTGGTGTGACTACGTTTCAGACTGTGCCCGAGAAGTCGGCTTCTTGCCTGACATCTTCAAGGCTGACAGCGCGTAATGCGTTTACCGCTCGATCTTTCGAATGGGGGCTGGCACATGCCGAAATCTCTCAATTTTCGGCACGTCAACCGCTATTCGGAAGACCGAACATCACCGGGTCTTTCAAAGAATCCGGGGATGAGATAGGAGAAAACGGTTGCTTTTACTCAGAGCGGACACAAACCGGATGGGTTGACGCAAGCGACGGGGGTTTGAAAAAGAAAGTATTTATCGACGCCAGTCGGTCTTCTTCAGCATACGGGAATGCATCTACCGTTCAGCCGTCATCAATGCAGCTGCTTGCATGCATCAAATCTTGATACATGCAAGTTGGTACATCGAAGATGGTTGCACAGTAGCTGATGCACCAAAGATTGCGGAAGACCGAGATGCATTGATGTCGATTCGGCATCCTACGCCGCCATCTCCCGCATTGCCTGTTTGACTTGCTTGGCTTACGTACCCAAAGCTACCTCGAACGTCTACGTATAGCGCGTCACCCGACCGGTTCCCATTTGGGACGTTGTGTTGTCCGCTGATGTTCGGACTGCCGAACATCATTGGTGGCATCACACGAATCGGCATCAACTTCAGCGAAACCATAAGCTCAGGATCTTTGTATTCTTCAAACTCAGGAGCTGGATACGGAAACACGAATAGTGGATCCAACAAGTCAAATGTGAATATCGATGCTTCTCGATCTTCAGCGATCTTTGGCGCATCAACCACTGTGCAACCATCTTCGATAGCACAACTTGCATGTATCAAAACTTGATGCAAGCAAGCGCCCGTACAGATTTGGGTTGTACGGTTGCTGACGCACCGTAAGTGGCGGAAGATCCAGAGGCGTCAAAACTGATCGACCTAAGGTATTTACCCGCAGCCTCTCCAAAACCTGACCACCATTGATCTACGTATACCATCGACAAAGCTCCAGATTGGGACGGATCACCATTACCTACACCAAGGGCATTTGTCGATGCGATTTCACCGCTTATGTTCGGTTATCCAGACCGAACATAACGGGGAGTATCAGAGCTCAATCAGATGCCATCTTAGAGAGTGGATGCTTCGTTCGCGGTACTGCTGTTAGCTCATCTTGGACACTTAATCATGGTGATTACGTCACTACAGATCTCATATGCTTTAGTGCCAAAAACGTAAATCCAATATTTAGCTCCACAACAACTGTTCAACCGGCCTCGCTACGTTCGCTTGCTTGCATCAAGGTATAGCCGAACATAACTGGATCTTTCCGGATGTGGAAAACATACTTAGATGATTCCTTGGCATCCTGCGATGGGGCTTTTAGCTTTATCGTGGAGCAACAAAAATACACAGGAGGAAGTGAAAGTACTGTTCCTTATCGAGGTTTCACTTTTGACGCCTCTCGGGTGTCGGCAACTTACGGGGCCAGCACAGTAGTTCAGCCTGCATCTCTTTGTTTGCTACCTTGCATCAAAACTTAATGCAAGGCATGAACAGAATTGATGAAGGTTGCACTGAAGAACCTGAATAGATTGCATTACTTGATGCTGCCGAAAACTCAGCCCGGGTGTATTGCTTTCCCTGAGATGCTCCCGGGTCAAAGAGAATGTCATAAGGAGCCGAAGCTGTAAAAGAACCTTGAACGTCAGCTATGCCAAATCGCCCCACACTAACTACATCAAGGGTAAATCCACCAGTTATGTTCGGTCTAGACCTTGATGCAAGGGAGCGCACGTAGCGAGGCCGGTTGAACCACATCACTAGAGCCATATAGATCCGACGATCGGGAAGCATCAACATTCAAACGCTTTCCCCAGGAGTCCTCTCCTTGATTAGTGTTTCGGTTAATGATTTGGGCAGTTGTCCAAAACATGGCGCCATCACTCCAGCCCGGTGCACTGGCAAGATCGGTTAAGAATGTTTCTTCGACAGCCCCAGTGATGTTCGGACCGAACATCACAGGGAGATTCCATGGCGTAGATGACATAGCAACCGGGGCTTTCTTTTTTCCTAATCAAGAGAGAGGCTCAGTCCGTGGAGGTGAGGATGTTTGGATTCATAACGTTGAGATAGACGCGAGTCGAGTCTCTTCCGTCTATGACAATGCAGAAACTGTACAGCCTCAAGCCGTCCGGTTTCTTGCGTGCATAAAGCATTGACCGAACATCATCGGAACTGCCGGAGGCCTCCAGTATCCTGATGACATATTCTCGGGAAGCCTATACAGAGTTGGAACTTGTGACAAAGGTTTTGAGCGTGACTACGGTGGCACGGTTTTTGGACTGGATGCTTCACTGTCTTCTTCGGTTTATGGCGCAAGTCAAACGATCCAACCGTCATCTATGCGCTTCTTAGCTTGTATCAAGAGCTAGATTTTGATGCAGGCTAGACCGCGCAAAGCGGACGGCTGGACGGTTTCTGTTTCCCCATAGATGACTGAGCATCTTGAAGCGTCAAAGTCGGAGTTCCTGGCATTGGTCGCTGAATCTTGCCCACCATGGCTCAAGTTAGATGCTCCGTTGAGAGCAAATGCACCTGAAAACGTTCCTTCGTCGACACCTCTCGTGCCAGTGAGACGCCCGAAATAGCCAGTGATGTTCGGTCTGGATAGCCGAACATCATTGGGCATTCGGAGTTGGATACAACGGTTGATGGGAATAGCCTCATATTTTTGGCATCCGGAGCTTTTTCTCGGGAGGTCGTACAGGCATCAGGCGGTTACGCTGCCTACCAGTCGGTACTTACTGTTCAACGCCACGGTAACTTTGACTTTGATGCTTCTAATTCAAACGCAATCTTTGGAAAGTCATCGGTAGTCCAGCCTTCGTCTATCAGGCTCCTTCCATGCATCAAGATTTGATGCAAGCGAGAAAGCGGCTTGAGGCAGGCTGTACGACGGAAGAGCTTCCATATGTGGCATTTGCTCGTGAAGGATCAAAAACTGCATGCTGTGCGTCGTTCGCATCAGCCGTGGCGGCAGCGCTTCTGTCAGCTTCTCCGAAGTAGAAGAGCGTGCCGTCGACCTTCGAAACGTGTCCACTGTTCCGTCCCAAAGTGAACCAACCCGTGATGTTCGGCAGGCCGAACATCATTGGTACCGTTCCGAGCGGGATGTTCAAAAGCGCCACTGCGCCTTCTGGATGCTTTACTCGTGAGACGACGCCACAGGGCCATTTTGACGGAGGTAGTTATGACGGCCGTCAACTGGACATGGATGCGTCTTTGGTGAGCTCCATTTATGGTAATGCATCAACCGTGCAACCTCATTCTTTTCAATCGCTTGCCTGCATTAAAACTTAATGCACGGCAAAGCTCGTAAAGCAGAAGGTTGAACTGTTTCACTCTGTCCATAAATGGATGAAACTAAGGAGGCATCAAACTGTTTTTCAATTGGAAAATATGCAGCAATAGCTTCCATACCCATTCTCCGATCATTTCCAATATCAGTTACAGCACCTGTAGAAGCTTGGTCGGAAGCAACACCGTATTTCCAGGAACCAGTGATGTTCGGCTAACCCAGGCTCAACAAATTGCCCGACACTTTCGGCATCCGTCGTGAGCTCGATAAAGCGACCGTCCAGATCCGGAACATTGAAAGTCGTCGAACCGTCACCAGCGCCGTATTTCGTACCGTAAATATTGAACAATCCTTTATACGTTGTTCGATTTAGCTCGCGCCCGTCAGCAACGATGGCACCTTCCGGAGGTGTGTCGCCGGGCCACGGGAAAATCATCCCGGTAGGCATTGCCGGCGGAATGAGGGCAGCAATGGCTTTTGCCACCAAGTACGGGGTCATCAAGAGGTTTTTCGCCGTGCCAGCAATCGCCTGCTGTTCATTTGCAATTGCCGCCGCTGCCAGTCGGTCAAAAGCAATCACACCTTGCTTGATGCGGTCATTGTCAATTGTTGCCGTCTTAATCTTCGAGCCATCGATCGACTTCTCCAAAGCCCAATCAAAGGATCGCAGACATTCCAAATACTGATTTTCCAGCTTAGGATCCTCGGTCTTTGAGCACGCCGAGATAATCTGCGAGCGCATCAAACTCACGAGATAGAACCAGGCCGCGCCAGGCAAAGTTGCTTCAAAACCCTGCTCCGGATTGCCATCCGTGGGATAACCGAAAGATGTCAGTTTGGTCAAGTCCGGCTTGGTTTCAACACTATCCGCACACCAATATGATTTCATACCAATTTCCCCTATTCTGAGTAAATAAATCTGACCTTCGTATGCGCTGGGCAAAACTCTTTGATCAAGCACTCAAGAGCAGAGTTCCCCCAGGTCGCCAACCGCTCATTGACACGGCTGCGGCACGAAAAATTCACGGGCTTTCCGCTGTCGTCGTGCAACACAACGAAGAACCAGTGCGTGCGCCACTCTTTGCTGTAGAGGCGCTGATCGACTCGACTGCGGCACTTGAACGCGCGCTTCTCTTCAATCGATGCCTCAGCCCCCATTTCAGCGGCCAACCCAATTAAAAAGGCGCGGGATGAAAGTCCTACGCCTTGAATCTTTTTAACCAGAATCTGCCGAAGCTTTTCGTCAGTCAGCGACTCGACAAACGCCCGGATGCAATCGCTGGGAACACCCCACACACTCAACCATTGCCTAAAGAGCAACGTCGTCTGACGTGGGTCCGCCTCTTCGATCAGCTGCTCGGCCTTGTCATCAGCTCGCGACAAAGAGTCCGCCATGGCCGTCATCAGCTGCCCCATCACGGACTCATCGCTAAACGCCTGTTCCCAGATCGTTCCTCGAGGCAGCAAAGAAGCCAACTGCAGCCGATAGTTCTCTGTTGTCATTGCCATGTCACGTCTCCGAGAACGGCCAGCTCACCGGTCGAGCAAACGATGTTCTCCGTCGGCGAAACCAGTACATGGTCAACTTCGCCGGCAGCGCCGCTGATGGCCGCCCGGAGCTGACTGATAAAAATGGTGCCGCCCGGAGTGGCGACATTGAAAAGAAAGTCGCTGATCGCGGCCTTGACCGCACCCCGGACGGTGTCTGTGTCCGGGCTCAAGCCGTTGATCACAATGTTGATCTGCTTCTTGATCGGAGACACTACGAAGACCTCAGCCGTCACCGGTCGAAGATTGTCGATGTATTCCTGGACAGTCTCGAGCAGAGTCTCGTTCGGAAAGATGCCTGCCTGGTCAGAAGCGATATAGACCGTCACCTGCCCTTCCAAAGGAGCGTTCGGCATGCACCAAGCGCGGGTAACACCATCGCACTCCAACGCCCAGGCAACGTAGTCTGCGGCCGTGCCGGCACGCGGCGGCGTGCGCATTCTCTGCAACACACGCTCGCGCAGCTCGCTGTCCGTCTCGACATCGGTGCCGCCGGAAAGACCGCCTTCGGCAACCGTTGCTTTCGACTCGAGCCCGGCAACCGCCTCGACCAATGTCAATTCGACGCCGGCATCAGTGTTTGAATCAGATCCGCCGTCAACCGCAACGACCTGAACAGTCGCGGACGTACCATCGATCCGGGTCGTTTCGGCGACCGCAAAGAGCTTCCCGTCGGCTCGCTGGAGCTGCATGCCGACCGAAATTTCGGTGGCATCGGTGCCATAGATTGTGATGTTCCCAACCGCCGGTGCGGCCGGCTTTCTTGACATACCCCACAGACTCGCATGCCGGTCCAAAAACTCGGAGTCGGCGGTGTCCGGGAGGATCTGCCGGGCAATGTAATCCTGATAGCCGTAGAGCCCATGCACTCCGCCGGCGACCACATGAGCAATCACCCCCAGAACACTTGCCGGCAGACGTGCATCGACACCCGGCAATCGAGCATTGATGTCACTTTTCGCTCGGTCAACAAGCTCTCTGAGAGTCGGTTTTTCAAATGCCATTTATCTGTCTCCAAACGTATTGATACCGTCTGTTCTGTCCGTTTCTCGCGATGTCAATCGCAGCAGTAATTTGATGCTTGCGAGAGTCTGGCGTGCATGTCACCGTCACCGCCCGGGCAATGTTCTGATCCAACAGCCACTGCAACGCCTCTTCGATGTATTCCTTGAGCGCGGCCACCGTAGTCGGGATCACCTTTTCTCGCCGAAGCAACCAAATCCGTGAGCCGAGAGGCATATCCATCAGAGCATCCATCCAACAGCCACGACGGTCGTCTGTGCCATCCGGAACGACGTCGTCGTCCGACGCTCGCCGATCTGTAAAGAGACTGATCAGAACCGCCGTTTCCAAATCGCGATCGGTCGCCAGATCTCCTTTTGTCACGACAAAATCCCCTGCCTGGGAGATGTTGTCGTAGGTCATTCGAATATCCATTTACATCTCCTGGTTGGGAGGTTGCGTCGAACCTCCGGACGCATTCGTCTCAGGATGCGTATGCGAGTTAAAAGTTCCTCGCATCTGCATCATGGTTCTGGCCCCGTCACCCCCGGAATGATCCTGAACGTCCCCGGTCACCTTCATGACGGGCGTGTCAAAAGTCAGATCATTGATCTCAAAAATCCCTGTCGACGCCTTGACGTTGAGCGTGGTGGCCTGCACATCGACGTCCGGAGCGACCACCGAAACCTTGCCGCCGGATGTGATGGCGATTTGCTTGCCTCGCAAGAATTTGATCGTGTCTCCTTCATCGGTATAAAGACACACCTCGCCGGGCTGAAGCTCTTTGACTCGAAAACGGCGATCATCGGTCGCGATGATCAAACCGGCAGAACGCTCGCCGCCCAAAAAGACCGCCACACCTTCCGCACCCGAGAGCGGTACGGACGTGAATCCGTACTGCTGGATGCGCTCGACGTCTTCGAGCACTTCGCCGGCAAGCCCCTGCACCTGTGCCGTCTGGATGGTTTTGTCATCATCAACGATAGAGAGTAGGACTCTGCCGACCATCAGCCGGATACGGTTTCGCATCCGAGCTACAAAAGCGTTTAGTGTTCTTTCGTCAATCATTTCAAGTTGTACCTGGAGTAAGACGGCGGAACCTTTTCGACAATCACCGGCTGCGGCGCATACGCCTGCGGATCGACCAATCGCAAGCGAGTGATCGACCCCGCGTCCGTAAGCTGCATGGCGACGTCGGTGATGAGCATTTCGTTGGCCAACTTCAGGTGTTCGTCGACCACCGACACAATCGTGTTCGGCCGCCATAAATCACCGTTGTCATCCACCCAGCCGACCACCGTGACTTCTGCAACCCGCGAGGCCGCCAGACGCGTCGCCGCTTCCCACTCCGCCCGGGTCCGGCAGTACGAATTGGTTGCTTGGGATTCGGCCAGAATCATCAGCGGCCGATAGCGCTTCATGGATCCGGACACACTTGCCTCGGCCTTGGTGAGAACCGTTGCGGCCGGCTGCAACCCCGTCAGGTCGAAACTGTTCATGTCAGGCATCGACACCTGCGACTTGACCGTGATCTGTGAGTAGAGATCCTGAGCAGAATCGGTCAGGGATCCGGAGAGGATGTTTTCACCAGAGCGCAACACCGTCTGCACTCGCTTGGCCATGCTCGCCCGGGTAGCCACAAGTCGGCCACGACCATCCGACATCAGCAGCACGCCGGCAAGGCGCGCGCCTTTTTCGATGGTCTGAAAAACGGACTCTCCCGTCTGCACCACGAAATGCTTAATTAACAGGTCAGAAACAAACTCTTCTACGAACTCAATTCCGAACGGTTTGATCAGGCGCCGCACGATCTCGCCAAGGCGTAGATTCTTAAGCGTCATATTGTCCGCAGAGCAGTCGATCAGGTCGGCCGTCTTGTCTCTGCCACGCACGGAAATGCTGTGAGAGTTCGCAGAATAACTGCTATTTACAGAGTCTATATAACCTGTTATTACAGGCTGATCACAGACAGTCACCTCACAGAGTGCCCCTGGCTTGATCGGCCACGCCGACGATTGCCCGGGCCAGCGCTCCGTCACGTTGAGATCAAAGCCGCCGGAAGCCGCCCGCATCGATCGGCGAACGCTCACCTCAAGCCATCCGGAGTAGACCTTTCCGTCAACCTTCAAACAAACCTTATTCATAGACAACCACGCTCAAGTCTTTTTCTGCCGGCACAAAGCCCGGATGCCGGACGCCGTTGCGCTGGCAAAGCTCACCCTCGCGGCCGTCTTCGATCCAAGCGTCCCCGTAGAATCGATGGGCCAAAGCAATGGCCGGCATCACTCGATTGACCTTGACCGAGCGCACCGACGGAATGCTCGGCGTGATCCCATCAAGATGCGCTAGCACGGCATCACGAAGGTTCAGCAAAGAGGTTCTTGGCTCTTCACCAAACTCTTCGTCAAAGAGCAACGTGTCGACCAGCTCGACAATTTCCTTTCTGGCCGCAGCCGCATCGTCGAGCGTAAAAACCTTGTCCGTGTCAGCTGTCCCGGCAGACGTTTCAATGCCGGTCTTGCCGGCAGAGGGATCGGCCGCCTGCGCCTCTTCAACTGCCGCAGGGACCAACTGCGCCACCTCTTGGATCTGCCGCGAAACCACAGCGCCGGCCACAAGCTTTTCCAAAGCGTACGCATTAGTGTTTGTGCGCTGCCGGATCTCTCCGTTCATGTTTTCGCTCTCAACTCTCGGCACCTTGAACGCGGCCAGCTCGCCGATGACCTGAGCCTTGTTGATGCACATCAGAATGCCCTGAGCGAGTTCAGAGGGCGCAGCAAGTTTGCTTGCGAGCACTTCCGGCAACAGCACTTTGAGGTCAGACGACACGGCGGAGCGAATCCAGCCAAGCGCGCCAAGCGCCATGTTCTCGTATTCCATCAGCGTGCTGATGGCATCCATGGCCGCATCCGGCACGTAGTCTCCGAGCCCCGAGACATCGAACGTCTCAGCAAACCAGTCCTTGAGATCATCAAGGAACGTCCTCTCGGCCTCTTCGACCGCCGCGACAGTATCCTCAGTCACCTCCGGAGCGTTCAGTTCGCCCGCCTCGACAAAGGTTGCCGAGATGCGAGCCATGCCACCCTGCTGCGACGTTTCGCTGACATCGATGTCGCTCGAAACCGTAACAACCAGCGACCCGTAATACGGATGAACCAGTTGCCCGGCGCCGGGCGTCTCCAGTGCATCGATCAGCGCGTCTCGGTCCTTCATGTAGTCGGGGCCGAGTACGAACGCTTCCAAGCGATAGACCCGCGCTTTCTTGCCAAGGTCTTCGACGTATGGCTTCTCGCGCTGCGGGTACTCATGGATGGCCAGACGTCGTCCAAAAGTAAGGGTGCCGCCCTCTACATAGAACGACACCCCGCGAAAGCTGGCCGGCCGAAGTTCATCTCTCCAAGCCATCAATCACCTCCACACATCACAAGGCCTTGCGACGCATCCAGTTCAACATTGCCCTCACGACTCACCTCGCGAATAACCGCTCGAGATCCTTGTCGGGACTCCACCTCGACACGCACGCGGGCTTCCGCCCGGGCATCACGCTGCTGAAGCGTCCGGGCCGCCGCATAAGGGTCGTATCCGACACCGGCCGCACGCTGTGCTGCATCTCTTCCCTGGTCATCATCGTCACCAAACAGCGCATTCCAAACCGACGATCCGAACTCTTTGACCTTCGAGACAATCGAATCCCAATTGCGGTAGATCGTCAGCACGCCGCCGGCAATCGTTGCGACAATCGGAACGATGCCGGCAAAGGCCGTTCCGACCCCCAAAATCAACGGGGCAAATCGTCCGACCACTCCTCCGATAGTGCCAAGGACGCCAAGCACCGGCCCGAGCGCCGTAACCACCGACGGGATCATGGTGACCAAACGACCAACACCTGCCACTATGGAAAAAACGGGCCCAACCAACGGCAGCAAAAGCGGCATCAACCCGGCGATTGCCACCCCAACGGATCCGAAGTGCTCTTCAATCCATTGAACCGCCTGGCCAACCATACTCAAACCGCTCACAAATCCGCGGATCAGCACAAAGACCCCCTGCGCAAGAGACGGCAGACTTTCAGCAAAAGATCTCAGCGCTTCGCGGATGGAAGCGCTTTGTTCCGGATCTTTCAGGTACCCGGAGATCTGCTGCAGCACCGGCAGCAACGCCTGCGCTGCAGACAACCCGAAATCAAGCTTGATACTCTCTACAACCTCGCCGACATCCGACCATGCTTTCGAAAAGCTCCTGGCCGTTTGCAGCTGGCTCTGCGACAGCAACGTCCCCTCAGCCCGCATCTCCTGCAGTTTTTGGTTGTATGCGTCCGGGCCTTGATTCAGGGTGTTCAGGAAGTACGAGCCATCCTGCCCCATGGTCTTCATTAGGATGGCTTGTTTGGCCAACTCGTTCGTGTTGGCCGGATTGGCAAACGCTTCCGACATTTGCCGGATCACTTCCACCGGATCCATCCGTTGGAGTTCCTGCACTGACAGACCGACTTGACGGAATGCGTAGGCAAGCTCCGGATCCCGCGAGGCCGTCTGCATGGAAATAGCCAGTTGATTCAGAGCCGTCGCGGCGTTTTGAACATTGCCGCCGGAGGTTTTGATCAGATCTCCGAAAACCTGAATCTGCTCGGTACCGACGCCAAATCGGTTTGAGAGTTGCGAGACGGATGTGCTGGCATCCTGAAGCATCATGGTCATTTGTGCTACGGCCGCCAATGCACCACCGAAGATTGCCGTTGACTGAAGCGTCATCAGTGAAGTACCGACGCCTGTAGCAAGCCCTCTCAAACCTTCCCCTATCCGAGAAAGACCTCCGGAGTTCAATCCGCTGATCCCGCGCCCTAACCCCGAGAGACCTGAAGAAATTCGGGATAAAACCGCGCTAGCGTCGTCTCGCGCGACAACCCGTAAGGTAGTTGTTTGTTCAGCCATGGTACAAAAAAGGGCGGCCAAAGCCACCCATCAGAAGATTCGTTTACTGCGGGACTCACACCCGCAAAAATCAAAGGAGCCGTTTCTTCGCCGCCTCGACTATGCCCAGCGACAGAATCACGGCAACTGCCGCGCCGGCCAAACAAGGCAAAACCGACCAAACCCCCGCGGCAATGAGCACGACAAGTGCTACAACGGACAGCGCAAAACACAGCCGCAGGAAATCCCCTGCCCGGTAACCGCCGGCGTCAAGCGAAGCCTTAAGCAGCTCTTTTCTGCACTTGAAAGCTTCGGCAAAAACACGCATCAAGTGGTAGCCGCCCCAACAGACGGCCACCAATGCCATCAGCGATGCGAAAACGACTGAAAAGGTTGCGGCCACTGCGGCTGTCCTCCCATGGTTGAATCTGAACCTCTATTCAAATTCTCGCATATTTTCTCAGCCTCTTGAGTCCAGAAATTCATTTCGGAGGCATCCATTTCCCAGATCTCCGAAGGCTGAAAATGGAAAACAGCCGCCATCATCACGGCGCAATACTTCCAGTCATAACGAGGAAAAAACCTGTTGACTCATTGAGCAATCGAGACAGATCCTCGAAATCAAGTTCGTCAATGGTCGTTTCCGGAACATCGCAGCAAGCGGCCAGCACCGGGTACAGCACCTCGAGATTGTTGGACGCAGCGATGTTCATCTTGCGCAGCTCTTTGCCTCGCGGCCGGCGAAGCGTGAGCTTGGTAATTTCCACGCCCTCGCTCATCACCGGGTACTTGAGATCGATGACCGCGACAATTCGATCTTGTGACATTCTTACTCCTTAAGACTGCTCGACAGGATGGCCAAACAAGCGGATCGTGCATTTGCCGTCGGACGTTACAGCCGGCGGTTCCGCAATCGTCGCATCGCGCATCACGAACACCTGCCCGGTGTTGTACTGCGCCGTGACGACGATATTGGTCGCGTTACGGAGCGCTTCCAGATCCGTGTCCGACGCAACGCGGATCGTCGTTTCGATCGATCCCTCTTTCGGACGTTCCGTGTAGCCAACGAACCCTTGATCCGTAACCACTGCTTCTCGCGTGTAGCCCCCAAAATCGAGCTTGGTTGTCGTCGGATCCGTTTCCATGAGCGTCCCGTCAATTCGGACCCAAACGCGGGAAAGAAAAATCTTTGCCATTGCTTCAACTCCTTAAAGACGGAACTCGGTCTTGGCCGCAAATACACGGAACTGATTGACCAGATCGGGCGGCAGAAGCACGTCGACGCGGTTGACGTCATCGGCATTGCGCTCAACGATGAGCTCGTTCTTGAACTCTTCCGTATCCTCGACAAGCCCGGCATCCACCCAATCCTTGTGCAGGGCCACAAGTTCGGCCTTGATTAGTTTGGGAGAGACCATTGCCTGCCCCGGCGGGATCTCCGTTTCGTCACCGCACAGCTTGTGGCGCGGGAACTTCTGCGAGATACGCGCACGCACCTGGTAACGCAGACGCGAGAGTGTGGCCATCGTTTCGATGTCGCGGTAGCTCGGATCCGTCAAGCCGGACGAGTTCTGCGTGTAAGTCGTGACCGCACGTTCGATGACCACATTGCCGCCGGCATCGACCTTCGTCGTGGCGCCGCCGTAGGAGAGGATGTTGTTTCGCTCCTCGCGAATAAAGCGTACGGACTCTGCTGCCGGAAGACGTCCGGTAAGAACCAGAGTCTGCACCGGACGAGCCGGATCGATGTTGAGGTAGTAGGCGCACGTAGCCCCGGCCAACGCAGCCTTAAGGTAGACCGGTTCGGGTTCGCCTCCGGCCTCAGCCGTCCAGACCGTCACGTGCGGGCTGTTGCGCGTGCCGAGCTTGGTATTGATCTCGCCGACCGTGCCGCGGAAGCCGACGTGCAGATGACCGTCGTTCTGATACATCGGGCCCCAGCGCTTGTCGAGTTCGGCCTCGAGTGCAGCAAGCACCGTGTCATCCGCCCAAGCGCAGATCATCGTGTTGTACTGCTTTTCATCAAGCGCCGCAATGGCGTCATCAATGTCTGGCGTTCCGGATCCGCCGGTACAGGAAACACAAACCACAGAAATGCCCTGGACATCCTTCTGGCTCGAGTAGTAGTTCGTGCGCAGATCGATGTCGTTGCCGATCGTGCCCTTATGCCGGCACGTGACTGTCACCACGCCTTCAGCGGCGGAAGCAGTCACCGGGAGCTCGAGCTCGGCGTTGATGGCCGTCTCGATCGCTTCGGCCACATCAGTAGCCTCGTCGCCCAGTGCCACGCCGACCTGCACAAGCTTGCCGGCCACGTAGAGCGAAATCGTCCCGCTCTCAGTTGCCGTACCTGTCACGGTCACCGTACCCTTAGCCGCAGTGCCTGCCGAAGGATCTTCAATCGGCACAACCCACGTTTCAATCGTGCGCGTGATTTCAAAGATCGACTCAAGCATGGCCGCGCCAATGCTGCCGAGCCCAAAGACGTCGACGCCTTCGCTCGAACGCGTCACCATGACGGGCGTGTTTGCCTTGCCGGTGCCGGTCGAAAGCTTCGGCGCAAAGAGCAGAATGCGCGCCGTTTCATTGACCAAGCCACCGACAGCCTTGGAGTTGTCGAACTCGACGTACTGCCCGGGCGTGAGCAGATTGATCGGGATCTGATTAAAGCTGATGCTCATTTCTGCACCTCGTTGTCTTCAACCTTGCGCACATCGCCCGCAGCAATGCGACGCCGCCAAAAAGAAGTGGCCTGAACCTTCATCGGCTCGGCCACCTCTCGCCCGGTTTCCGGAACGCGCACCAAACGTCCCTTGACCGGTTCAATGCGAATAAATTTCTTATCCATTCGTACCCTCCGGGTATAGATCTTCAACACGGAATTGCGCCTCGGCTTTCCCGTCCGGGCCGTCACGGTCTCCGACGTCGATGTCGCCGTAGACGCGCTTGAGCGGCACACCGTCTCCGGACACGTTCGGCTCAAAGAGGTAAACCGCTTCGTACTGGAGAACGGCCGCAGCGGTTTCTCGATCCGGCGCATCGTCGGCAGTCAGCTCGTATCCCTGATAGCTCAAGGGCTCCGTGAGGAGCCCCGATAGGTAGTAGCTGTCCGACCGGCAAAGCTGCTTTTCAATGAGCGTTGCAATCTCGTTGGCTTCGGCCTCCGGATCGTCACTGTCGTCGACGTAGATCTCGATCTGAAGCGACAACGTGCGGCGCTCCTGTCCGGCATCGCTATAAAGCTCACTCGTTTCCGAGTCGGCCAGCACCCGGACAAACGGGCACCGGCTCACCTCTAGCGGCTTGAAGCGGCCGACCACAACATGGTCAATTCCGTTGATTTGAGAAAGGCGACGGCAAATCTCATCTCTGATCTGGATTCTCTGAGCCATCACACCTCCTTGACCGGAGCGCGGATCAGATTGCCGTCTGCCTCTGCCTGAGGCGGTTGCGTGATGCGGTACTTCCGCGCACCAACCGTCACAATGTCCTTCTCTTTTGCTTCCGACCATTGCTTGGCCGGCCAGACGAGGGAGCGCTCGGAAACAATGAGCATGCCTCCCTGCACCGTCGTGTCCGGCTCATCGATCATGACGCGGCCCGAAACACCGTTCAGGACCGCGTCTTGAGCAAAGTCCGAGAAGAAGGTTCCCCAATCTTCCTCAAACATTGTTAGCCGCCAACACCGCCCGTTTCAGCCGGCGGCACAAACGATGGATCGAAGTCCTTGACGACCGCGAAGGCGTTGGGGCGACGAACCGCGATGTCAAGGTTCTGCAACCCTCGAATTTCCAAACCACCGGACTTAAACGCGTCACCGTAGGGATTGGACAACACCTCGACAAATCCCCACTCGCCAAGCAGCATCTCGTTCCATGCGCCGAAGATGAGAGCCGAACACTTCTTGGATGCCGTACCTTTGGTGAGGTCCGATGGAACCAAAGTGGAGTCTTCCACGCGGTATCCGTTGAGCGTATCGGGAGCGCCTTCGGAAATGGCGAGCTGCCAAAGCGGACGGCCTGTCGAGTCACAGAGTTTCTTGAGGTAACCTTTGGTTGTCGGATTGACCAGGTAAGCAAAGCGACCGTTGCGCACCTTGGAATTGCGAACTGCGGTTTCCATGTCAACGAGGGTATCCCAAGTGACAAGACCGCCATTGGTGCCAAGTTCAATCGTGCCGACACCGGTCATATTGATGAGGCCGGTCGGCACATCGCTGTTGGACGAATCGCCATTGATTGCTGCCGTATCCACCGCTTCGGCCAAAGCACCGAAGAAATCATCGCGAACGAGTTGCTCGGCATCCGGGCTCGACTGCATCAAGAGCGAACGCGGCACCGTGGTCAAAACACCGACCTGGCGCATGCTCATCGTCACGCTATCAAACGTGTAGTCGCTAGCCGTGATGGCCTTGTCAACGCCCCAGAAGGTCTTGGCACCGCCCGTATTCTTCGGGACGTCGACATTGCCACGCAAGCCAGTCAACGTGCGAGCACCGAGGCCAACAAGAACCGATCGTTCGCGAAGGTAGCTCACGTACTCTTCTTCGTGATGTTCGGTCGGAATCAGACTATCGTTGCCCGTCCAGGCACGGGATCCGAGATTGGACGGAATGTAAATGCCAGAAGTGTCATTAAGACCGTAACGGCGCTGCAGTTCCTGCGAAACCTCAAGCTCGAAACTACCACCAGTGCTACGGTTAGCCATCGCGCGGAAAGCACGCAGCAGAGAATACTGCTTGCGCTCGCGAGCGCTCATGTCGATGGCGATCGAAGCAGCCGGTTTCGCGGGCTGAGCGCGGTAATTGTCAAGAATATGCTGGCGAACCTGATCGATCGTCAAACCCTCAGAAATCGCATGGTTGCGATAGTTGTCATCCACAGAGTGCTGACGGCACAGTGCTTCAATTTCCGCCGCGCGAGCGCGTTCTGCGCTCACTGCATCCGCAATCGCGGCCTTGTTGTCGGTAACGTCCATAGTGAAATCTCCTTGCGCAGAGCGCACGTTTTCGCCCTTGTTTGTCTGGGAAAGAGCTCTACCCACACCAACGGTCGGATCCGCCGGCACCGTGACGAGGCTGACTTCGAAAGGTTCCCAGTCGGTCGCCCGGAAGTGGTCTTTGCTCTCTTCGCGGTAGTCATAGATCTGGTACATGAAAGAAACATTCGTGAGAATGCCGTCGCGTACCATCTGCTCGCACTCGGCGCCACGCGAGGTCTTCGCGAATCGCGCCACACAGTGCAGCCGGCGATCGTTGCCAAGCCACACACGCTCGACCTTGCCGATCAGGTCGTCTCGGTTGTGGTTGAAGAGCAGCGGCATGTTCTGCTGTCGCTGCCCCAACCGGACGCTGCCGGGCGAGTGGTCGAGCACTTCCTCGTAACCCCAACGCTCAACAGGCTCTTCGGATGAGAAAGACATCTCAATTTCGTGAGAGTCTTCCGCCCCTTCTTCAACCTCTCGAGCGACCGGGACAAGCACGGCGGTGCGAACGCCGGGCTTTTCTTCCGTTGTCAAAATGCGTTTCGTCATTTCGATCCTCATAAAAAAGCCTGCTTACCGCAGGCTCGCTACTCATTCTGTTTGTCCGGCACCTCAATGACCTGTTGGTCGGCCGACTGCTCTTCGTTTGTCGTCAGACTCAACCCCAACTCATTGATGAAGTCGAGTTCCTTGCGGCGCGCCTTGAAGACGTCTTCTGCATCGAGCCCGCCGCCGGACTGTGCAATGACGTCCGAGATCGTTGTAAAGCCCGCCTTGACCGCCTCGCGATACGCGGCCACTTCCTTGGTCGGATCGACCCAAGACCATCCGGGCGGACGGAACCGCACGGACATCAGCCAAGCCTCTTCTTCGAGCGCGGCCTTCGGGATGTCGATCACCTTGGCCAATGTGGCCGCACGGAACCAATGCATGAAAAGCGGATACAGAAAGCGCCGGATCAGCCACTGCTGCAGCACTCGATACCCCTGTCGGTCATCCAAAATCGACAGACGGCTCGATGAGTAGTTGCTCTTCGAGTAGTCCTTCGACAAGGCCTCGTAAGAGACGCCGACGCCGGCAGCGATTTCTCGGACCATGAAACGCAGGAACGTTTCAGCCGCCGAATTCGGTCGCCCGGGCGTGAAGCCAGTAAACGACTCGCCGTCGCGCAGCTTCCAGATCATCCCCGGCTCCATGTGCAAGCTCTCATCGGCTTCATCATCGTCAACGTCGCCCGGGGCGGAATCGTCAGGCTTCTGGATAAAGCCCATCACGTTGGCCGAAGATCTCGCTGCCACCATCTCGCTCATCGTGTACTGATCGGTGTCCCGCAAGCGCAGGATGACCGTCGACATCCACGGCTCGCCACGCGTCTGCGGCCACCGATTGCAGATGTAGAGATGACAGCACTGATCGGCAGGGATCCGAACCATTTCAGAGCTGTCGTAGCCTCGGAAAATTCCGTCGCCCGGATGCCCCCGATAGACCCAGTAGGCCTGCGGCCGTCCCCAGGAATCCATCTCAACGCCCATGCGCGCGGTGTTCCCATTGGGCAATGTCACCGTGGTCTGTGAATCGACAAGGCGCTCGGCCTCGATCACCTCGATGGCCATCGGCACTTTGGAGTGACCGAAGGCCTGCGGCACAAACCGGATCAGCACTTCGCCGGCTTCAAAGACCTCACCAATGGCTAGACGCAGGATGTCAGTGAGACTCAGCAAGCCGCTGACGTGACATCCGTCACCATTTGCCCACAACCACCACTGCTGCTCGATGAGATCGTTTTCTCGATCCATACGACGTCCGCCGGTATCCGTCCGGACGCACTGCAACCCGATGCCCTGCCCCACGATGTTGCCCTGGAGCAGATCCCGGATGCGTTTGGCATACGAGTTGTCGCGCACCAGAGACCGAGATCGATTGCGAAGGACTCGAAGGCCGCCCCGCAGCTCGGCATCACTACTCGTTGTAGAGGTGATCCAGTCCGCATTGAAGCGAGTTTTCTTTGCACCGCCGTAAGACCGACGATGAAATCGCGGCTCCTTGCGCACCTGCAGCGGTGTGTCGCGCTTGAAAATTTTCAAAAGATTCATTTAGAAACTCACCCACATAATTGAGGATCGGCCTCCGTTCTTCTCGGCCTGCACACGGCGCCGCCAGTAGCGAACGATGTCCAGGATCTCGGTTGCCGATGAGAACGTCATTGATCGACCGTTGATCGTGTAGGACTGAACGCGCTGGCCCTTTTCGTTGTAACTGGCCAAAGCTTTTTCAGCTTCCTCGAGAGCCTTTTCGGCCAACGTCCGGACGTCGTGTCCGGACTCGATTTCGTCGATCGACGGCAGTACCTTGAGGCGACCGATTCGAGTCGTCTGCTGAAACGCCTCACGCGTGAAGCGATAAGAAACCTCATAGAGGCCGGCTTCAAGCTCGCTGCTAGTCTTGGCGTCCAGCGTGACGCGCCAACTGTCAGCCTCGGCCGCAGCAAAGAAACTGCACTTGACCGGTCCGACCAGAAAGACTGCCAGTTTCGTCGATGCGGCATCCATGCTCGAGCCATCGGCCGCCTTGAAAGGCGGCACCACCCAAGTGGCCGAATCGCCCTTTGTTAACTCTTTGATCACCAAATTCCTCCACCATATCCACGGCGTTTCTTCTTGCGAACCGGCTGTGCGGGTTGCGCCGGCACAGTCTCAACCGGTGCTGACTGCGGCGTCTCAACGGTCGGCAGCGTTGACGATGCCGGCGGAACCGCGCTTTCGACAATGGTTCCGAAAATGTCCGGTTGTCGGATCTTTTCCTCGTAGGCTCGCCAACGCGTCTCACCCCACAAGTTGATCTTCAAAGATCGAGCCGCATGCAAGGCGTAAACCTCGCAGTCAAGCGCTTCGTTTCGCTCACCCGATTTCTTCTGCCAAACCTTGCGGTTCCTGATGCTTCGATGCGGCGCCTTGACTTCGGAAAGCAACTGGCCGAAGTAGTCCGGGCGAACGCCTTTGTAGAAGTGGAATCGCGCCGGGCCGCTGCCGGTCAATCGGATACGGCCGGCAGAAGCGTCGACACCGAGCAGCAAATCCTTGGCTCGATCAACGCCCACGATGAACGGCCGCACGCCGAACTTCCAAGCCTTGTTGTGCCGGTTCTTGTCAATCGACGTCTGCGGCGAATTGAAGATTTCCGCCCTATCCGTGCTCGAGCCTTTGATGGCCATGAAGCCGCGATTCATGCGCTTACGCACGAAGCTGTAGACCGCGTCCGATGTCTGACCGTCCGACGAGTCGATCGAGGCCGCGCTGATGCGCATGGCCGCACCGTTGACGTGCTTAAAGTTCTGCGAAAGAAACCGGTCAAGATCGATCCAGGCACCGGCTTCGGCAACGGCCGTCTGTCCGTGGATTTCTCCCCAGTAGACGAGCCAGCTCTCTTCACCTCGACCCCACGCCCGGACAATCACTGCCAATCGGTCGTGCTGGACGTCGATGCCGGCTGTCAGGATCAGACCGCCTTCCGGCACCGTCAGTTCGTCGTAATCCTCGGCCCGGGCCTCAAGCTCTTCCACGCTCGGAAGATCTGACGTAAAGGCGTAGGCCAACCCCAATTGATTGTTGACGAACGATCTCATCTTCGAGTCGTCGCCCTCGTTCATGGCCTTTTCGGCCGTCAGGTATTTCTCAACCAGAAAGCGCAGCTTCGAGCCGGCAAAGGTTGAGTAGATCTCGTTGATGTAGAAGCCGGCAATGCCGTGAAAGTCAGCCTGCGCTTCCCATCGCCCCTGCCGTACGGCCGAGTTCTTTTCAGCGTCCGACCACAAGGCTCCACAGTGCGGACAGACGTAAGCCGCTGTGTCCGGAAGCGCGTGGCCAAAGACCTCGTGATTCACCGTCTCGTCGCTCTGCCACCGGACGTTTTCCCAGCGCAGATCCTGCCACTCTCCGCAGTGCGGACAAGGCACCTTAAAGATGCGCTGATCGCTTGCTCGGTAGGCCGAATCGACACGGCTCAAACCTTCAATGGTCGGCGTTCCGCCGAAGATCACCTTGCGACGAGGAAACGTCTTGGTACGTTCTTCGAGCAGAGTAATGGTGTCGCCCTGACCATCCAAGTTTGCATTACAGTCGTCCGGCTCTTCAACGGCCACCACCGGCGCCGGCGTTGACTTCACAGAGGCTGCCGAGTTGGAACCAACAAGCTTCAAAAAGCCGCCCGGGAATGTCTTCATTGCCCAGCGGTTGTCGGCGCTCTTTCGGTTCGAAATCGGAACACGGCTTCTGAGCTCCGGCGTCACCTCCACCATCGGAATGAACTTTTCCTGGTTGAATTCCTTCGCGGCCTGCTCCTTTGCAAACATCACGATCATCGGGCATGGATCGACGCAGATCCTTTTGGCCAGGTAGTTGAGAAGGACACCGTCCGTCCAGGCCACCTGCGCGGACTTTCGCGCCACCACCTTGACCACGGCCGGATCGTCCAGAGCCTCGTGCATGCCGGCAACCCAGGGCGTCACCGAGACATCCCATCGGCCAGGCTGTGCAGCAGACTTCGGCGACAGGAATCGGTTCTCACGTGCCCACTCGGTTGTCCCCATCCTCGACGCCGGCTGCAGTGCTGTGGCCATCCATTTCAATAGCCGCGCCCTGGCGCTGGAGGGTTCTTGCGAGGTCGTTGAGTGCTTCGTGTGTGTCATCCTGCAAAATCGTTATGTCAAGATCGATGCCGTACATGGCGTCGATCGCGCTTTTGAGCCGCTCGTTTCTTGAGAGCAGCGCGTTCTTGAAGTTAAGCAAAGCAAGCGTGATGTCGCCTTTGATGTCGTCGATGTTGACGAGCAAGCCCTGCTTTTCCATGAGCTCCATCATGGCGAGCTCACGCCGGACGCGTTCGGTCTTGGCCTTTTCCTCGACGAGATCGAGTCCGGACGAACTCACGTGTCCGGATGCTTCGGCTCGCAGTCGATTCAGGTAAGCCAGACGAATTTCATCCATGCTCGACGTTCTCCAGTCGAGCGTCAGTTTCATCATCGCTTTGGAAACGGCCGCCTGAGAAAGTCCAAGATGTTCTGCAATTTCAGCTTGTGTAGGCATGTCGATATAACCCCCTAAAGGGGCTTGTAACTAGTCAATATTCGCGCTGTTCTCCCCCGTATGTCCGAGGTCTCAGGAAGGACCCGTTCAACGAAACCCGCAACTGGCCGCCGCCCATTCGTATTCGTGCTGTATGTTGATCGGGTAACGCGCCTGAAAACGGACGATGACTCGAGACATCACCCCCTTGTTGTTGAAACCTTGAGGCAGCGAGAACGTAAAGAACTCATTGATCGGCAGACGATCCGAACTGAACTTGAATCGTCCGAAGTTTCCTGCGGGAGATGCCACGCTCTTGTAACTACCTCGAGCAAATACGCCACTGTGTCCGGATCGCATCTTGGCGACAAAGGCATGAGGAACAACAAGGGCCTTTCCCTTGATGCGCACCCGGACGCCAACTTTTGTTTGCTTAGGCTTGAACGCGGCCATCGGCAACGGCCTGCCCTTGACCGTGATCTCCGCCTTCGGTCGTGGACCATAGACCGTACTCACCTTGATCGATTTACCGACCACGCGACTGGAGATCTTGTACTCGTCTTTGATGGCCCTGGCCGTTTCGGTCTTTGCATTGGAGGCCGTCTTTCGTAGCGCACGCCCGATGACTTTTTGGCGGACTTCGTTTGACAGACGCCGAAGGTCTTCAGCCACACTTCGGCAGTTGGCCTGGATGGAAACACTCAGCACAATGCAAACACCTGGAATAAAAAAGAGGTTGCCTTGCGACAACCTCAAGACCCTGCACCGCTAGGAGAGAAACGGTACTAAGGTAGCGATTTTTGGGTACAAAAAAGCCCGCAAATGCGGGCAAACTCGAAACATTATAAATATTTATTAGAAAAGTCTTCTGGCGTCATCTCATATACATCATCATACAAGAAATGACTTATAGGATTTAGATATAACAATATTGGTTTTGACGAGTTCTTAGTTCCCAGTTTTAACAACTTGTTCCTCGAATTAATATTTTTATCTTTAGATGCTTTATCTGGATAAAAAACCAAAATAAATTTGACATTTTTTCTTATCCATGAAGCACTTTTATCTTCACGATCCGACAAGATAATCGCCGAGTCGTACGCTTTCAACCAAACTTTATACTTATCGAAGTCACCAGACTTAAATTCAACCAAAACATAACAGCCATCAGAATCTACAAATAATCCATCAGCTGATGCAGGCTCTTTGTTTGGAGAAATCTCCCTAGAAAAAGCCTCTTTGACCGCGTCAAAATCAACCATTGACTTCTGACTATCAATGAAAACGCAGTCATCCGTATCACTGTAAGAACAACAGGAGACTGTAGATAAGAATTTACTAAACTCAGGCGGCGTCTTCATTCTTCAACCTTAGTGGCCTCATCCTGAATGGTCTGATACGGAGCTGCGAGCGAATCGTAAATGATACGAATCCTATCTGTAACGTCTTCGACGAAAACAGAGTTTCCTTCTCTCGAACTGAAATAATATCGATTGTTTTTTATGACATCATGTTTTTTTGCAAACACATCAATAGCCGAAATGAAATACGGACTATGAGATGTAATCAATACATGGAGTCCCATTGCTTTCTGGAGCAGTACAATCATTTCCGCCAGTACCACTTGCCACTGAGGGTGCAAATGAATCTCCGGCTCGTCTAGGATGACTGTACCATTTTCACCAATAGAACCATTACGAATAAGCTCTTGAAGAATCAAAAACGTCTTCAACCCCGCTGACACATTCTTCAAATCCAAAGAAACACCAGGCATATTGTCATCAACGAACTTAATGCCTTTTCCAACACTGCGCAGCGAACCATGGCAAATTTCCTTAAGCCGATCCTGCACAGGCTTAAGCATTTGATCGTTCAGTATGTCTTGTATTACTGTCGAATCTCCATCATTATCGTCATTTACAAGATTTTTACCAATTAAATCATAAAGGTTTGCATGATGCTGACTATCAAACATCCACCGCGAAACATAACGATATCTGTCACTAGTCAAATTTGGCGAAAGTTCATCCAGATATACAGGAACATGATCTAAGCTTCTAATACCACTTGTAGAATCAATTGCCTCGTTACGAATCACTACAGATATTGGCTTGCCTTTAATAACTAAATTTACTAGCGAGTCTTCATCTCGATGCAGTTGATTTTGAACTTGACTTCCAAATTCCCCAGTAAAAGAATTTAAAATCAATCGCTCTTTAACAGTAACTTCATCCATTGTCAAGATATCTGTTGCCCTCTTGACAAATTCTTCACGCCCTTCGAGCAAATCTTCCGGGCACGAATCAACCACCTCTTGAATCAAGTCTGCAGTCAGTTTATTCCGGCGCAATTTCCCAGTGACAGAGCGAAGCCATTCGTCCGAGGAAAGATTATTTACACTAGAAAACGTAGACAGAGCCACTGACGAAGCACTGTTCCGTCTCACCTGTTCCACTCGCCAGTCAAGATGATTTAAAACACTAAAAACGGAGTACAGGGCCTTCCCAAACGTACTTTTCCCCGTGTTATTTTCGCCAGCAACAACAGTGATTCCTGCAATTTCAATCTCGGAATCACTCAGAATCCCAACATTCTTAACTCGCAACCGCATTGCGCGTCTCCTGTTCCTTCCCGCCAAAAACGGTGCTAAAAATCTAAGAGACTCATTTTAACTGAGCCCCCACCCTCTCACCACAACGACAAATAAAATTAGCTATGGCAGAAGGTTCGGTACAGACCGGGCTTCGTGTTGTCATACGACCCATTCGTCTATCTTCCCTCGCATCCCTTTATCTAGGAGCTCTTTTCTGAGGGCTTTCTTTTGCTCTTCGTCTTGCTCGATAAATTCTTCTGCCGACTGCGTCAATTGCAGAGAGCGTCCAGGGTCTGAATCTATCCAACCTTGCTCAACAAGTTCTTCGTTCAGAAGTTCCCGAATTTCGTCTTTGCTATCGTCGAATCTGAAATAACGTTCCGGTCCTCCAAATTGCAAATCCAGAACCAACAGTTTCTGAGCTTCCGACAACTTCTTAAAGGCCTTTCCCCTTTTTCGTCGCTCTAGTCTGCGGTACGGCCATCGTGCCACTTCGCTATCTTTGAGCCAGAACAGGATATTCCCAACAACCACGGCTACAGCCAATGCTCCGATGGCGGGTAAAACAGGGCCGAAATATTCCCTAACGGACTCAAGGCTGTCGATAGGCGCAAAGGCAACAATCGCCACGAAGATCGCAAAGATCATTGCCGGCTTTCCATGCAATAGAACCGGAATCAATTTGATCAACTCGACCATTTTTTGTACCTCATGTTCTCCAAACTGAGATCATGAGATTAAACCAACCAGGTCAATGTAGACCCGTCTCATAGCCGATTCGTTGTTTTTAAACAACCGCAAAGACCGCTTGGAAAGCGTCACCATTACCGCTCTGCCATATCTCGGATGCGCTGTCACCATCCCTGCCCGAGCATAGGAAACGAAGCCTTGCGACAGCAAAGTTTGGACGCCAGGATCATCCAGTGGAACCTCTCGGCTCATCTTCCCAGTGAAATAAAGATCACACAAGAAAGCTCTCAAATCATCGCTCAGGCTGTCAAATGCTTCAACCTCACGGTTTTGGTCTTCAATAGCCTTGGCTTTAGCCTCTTCCTTCTGTTTCAGAAGCTTCCACATTTTCCGAGCCCAGACAGCAGAAAACCCCAAAGCCACCAGAAACAGAACGGCAATCCAGCCGCCCCATTCCTGCCGGATCGGAAGGAAGACGTCCGGAGTCAGCGATTCAGGAAAGAACGCCAAAAACGCCGAGATTAAGCAAACAATCCACGGCATAGTTTTCAGCATCCACAAAAGCAGTTTGCCCCAGTCGGACATTTTTCAACCGCAATTCTCTGGCCAGAGAACGTGAGGTTAAACCAACTGAGGCAAGAAAAATAGACAAACATCAGTTTCCAGTATCGGCTTCGTCCACCTGCGCCTTCAGCTCCTCATACCGGGCGTCAAAGAGGTCGCACGTCTTGTTACTCAAGCAATAGCTGTGGAAGCCAATTTCTATGATGTACCTTTGCATCCAAAGCTTGCGCGTGGAAGGATCCCCGCTGTCAAGGTATAAATTTTTCTCCTTGCCGACATAGTTTTTGAGTAGACACTTGCGCTCTTGGATGGATAGCCGGTTGAACAAGCGAACTTGACGGTCAAGCTCCTCCTTTTCTTTGCGCCACTGTAACTCGGCTTCCTGGCGAGCCTTTTCTTCTTTCTGAGCCGCTTCCTTTGCGACCTGTTCCTGAGCCTCCCGCTGCATTTTTTTACGCCGACGTCCGTCTTGGATAGCGTTCCAGACTTTGCCACCGTAGTGGACTGCCAACACACAAAAGCTAAATAGTCCAGCAAACAGGAAGTATGCAGAGAATTCGTCTCTCATTCGATTCACCTCCCGGAAAAATTCACAGTCAGGGAGAAGGAACAAGAGAACAACGAACAGCAAGACTGCCGGAACGTTTTTAGCTGCGGCCTCGATATATGGTTTAAGCGCTTCAAACATCGCAAAAACAGTCCGGACACCAGGAAAGAAAAAGCCCGTTTTCTCCCGGGCCTACGATTGGAGAAACTCGCTCTACTTACAAGCTTCGCCAAATTGTAGAAAAAATCTATCAATTTTCCCGAAACCCTGTCAAGCAAAAATGCCATTTATTCACCCTCCCGAGAAAAATTCTCAATAAAATCAAGCTCTTCTGAAAATTTTTGCTCCGCAACTTCTACACGGTCGCGAAATGTCTGGTCACTGACCTCTTTCCACCTCGCAATTTCCGATAGTTTCACCTTATTCGCCCTCGGTCCCTCGATGTACACAAGCGCCAAAACCGCCTGATATTCCGGGTCCAAACGGTCAATCGCCTGCTGAGTGCGGCGCAAAGAAAACGTATCCTTCGGCAGGTGCGAGCCGAAGACATTGCCGCGCGGCATCCCGTCCAGCTCAGGACTGTGAAGCCCACCGCCGAAACCCTCGATCCATGCCGCCCACTCACGCAGCATCGCCTGAACCCATCGCAACCTAGCCATCGGTGCCCTCCTTCAAAGCCTGCCCAAGCGGCAGATCTCCCTGCAGACCTTTGCCGAGCACCGGCAACCCCATGTCGAATATCGCCTTGTCGACGATGAAGTTGACCAGGCAGGAATCAACCCGCAGCGCGTACATCCGCGCCGGCTCCGGCACTCGCTCGCCGATGCCGTTGACGATCTCCTTACGATCCAAAACCGAAGGATCGGGCAGATACTGTCGCAACGGACTCTGCCGGACGACGTCGATCAGCTTTTTGGCATCCGACTCGAGCGTGCAGGACGCAATGCGACCGAGCTTTGCCTTCAGATCTCTCACCGCCCACCAGGACGCGTATTGCGTCACCTTGGCAGTGCAGCGCTTGAACTCAGGGCCACGGTCAAAGAGCTCGGCATGGAAATCGCAGTAGTAACGACCTGCCGAGTAGCTTGAGACCCCGGCGTACTGGCAACCCTCGATTGCGCACTTTTGGAAACTCATAGCCGCCCCTCCGATTGAAGTCGAACGAACCACGGACGAAAACGCTCAAAAAGCGCCTCTGTCGTGTACAACGACGTGACAAACATCGCTTGGTAAACCTCACCTGGAGACTTCTGGAAGCTGAGCTTCAAAATCTCTTCCTTAGCCTCAGGAACTTTCACAAGCTCCCTCACCCACCGGGCAAGTAGCCCTTCGTTCAGGTTCGAGTGTTTGATGGTGGCGGCGTCTTCCTCGCGCGCGGGCCTGCGTGCGCACACGCGAGGATGTTTTTGTTGTTTTTGTTCTGTTCTTGTATAGGTATGCTCACCATGAGCATACTTATCTGCTCGCTGTGAGCCTTCTGTGTGCTCACTATGAGCAGATATGGATTCTTTTAAATGCTCACCGTGAGCCGTATTAGGCTCACCATGAGCAGATAAAGGTTCGTTTATATGCTCACCTTGAGCATTCTTATATGCTCGCTGTGAGCCTTCTGTGTGCTCACTATGAGCAGATAAGAATCTAGGAATTGCCAGCTCGTAGCTGTTCCCTTGACGTCGATTTCGCGTAGGTACCAACCAACCTCGATCACAAAGCTCGGTCACAGCCCTCGTGACCGTGGCGCGAGAAAAGCCTGAGTCATCAGCGATCATCTCTCGCGTCACTGGCCATCCATCGGAGCAACGAGATGCCACCCAGAGCGCAATGCTTCGAGTTGAACCTGTCAGGTCGCTACCCCGTAATGCAACCATGTACTCAGTAAAGGAAACAGCCATGGTTATTCCTTCGGTTGCGAATCGTCAGATTCAGGTCTCACCTGCTCCCGCGAAACGAGGCCATGCGAAAACGCTTCAACCTGTACTGCGATGTATCTTGATGGCCTTTTACAGCCGTAAACGACATTGATCAGATGTTTGAGCGTGCAATTACACTCGCCTGCTAATTGCTCTCTTGCAGGTTTGGGAAGAGAAAGAAAGTAACTTTTGAAATCCATTTCAGCCACCTTTTAGTGGCGTTCATGTTACCACGTTTTGATTTTGCGATAACCACCATATGGCGGTTAGACTGATTCAACAGTTACTTTTTGGTGGTACAAGATGTCTTTCGACGTGCGTAAAAACCGACAAATCAACCTTCAGCGGGTGGTAAAAACTCTGGGCATCAGCAAGGTTTTGGAGCTGACCGGAAGACAGCGCAGTCAGGTGTCTGACTGCGCTGCTGGACGCAGAACCATCGGTGAAAAGTTAGCCCGTAGCTTCGAGACAGAACTAGGCCTAGAACCTGGTTGTCTCGACCTTCCGCTGATTGAAGGAGAAGGATTGTCTATCAAACCGGTAGGTCAGCGCCAGGTGCCCCTGCTGTCGTGGCTATCCGTTCGGTCCGGCAGATTTGATGAACCGATAGACATTCTCACAACTGACATGAAGTTGTCTGAAAACGCCTATGCGCTCGAAATCACTGACATCGCCATGTTTCCTGTTTTCAAACCAGGTGACAGAGTCATCATTGATCCCAACATTGAACCTGTACCTGGCGATTTCGTCCTGGCCGTCTCGAAAGACAGAGACCATGCAGAGGCTTATTTCCGAAAATTTCGGATGCAAACGCAGAGCAGTTTCTGCCTTGTTCCTCTAAATGCAGACTTTCCTCAGATTGATGGAGAATCGGTGAAAGTAATAGGCGTCATGGTCGAGCACCGGATCTACCGCAAGTAACTTTTCTTTGACAATCATCAAAAGGTGGCGATTTTATTCTGAGATCGCCACCTTTCTTTTTTCTTGTTTTTCCACTTTTTGGTGTACCATCCAGAGCATCAAAACCACTTTTAAGTGGTTATTCATGCAAGGACTGTTATGCCATCCATCAACAAAGCATTCTTACTCGGCCATGTCGGCCACACCCCGAAGCTGAGTCAGACGCGAAGCGGCCAGCAAGCGACTCGCGTCTCACTGGCGACATCTCAAACCATCTACCGCGCCGATGGCACTAAAGAGCAGCGCACCGATTGGCACGCCGTGATTGCCTATGGGCGGCTAGCCGAAAACATCTGCGCCTACGTCCAGAAAGGCAACTTGTTGTGGGTTGAAGGCGAGATGCACATGCGCGAATACGTGACCCGTGAAGGCGTCCAGAAGCAGGTCACGGAAGTCATCGCGACGTCGGTCCAATTTTTCAGAAATGAACCAGCGAGGTAGCCATGCTCGAAGACATCAAATGCGTGGCCTACGCACTAATCGCAGCATGCGGCGTTTATGCATGGCTCTACTACCTCGCGGCCATGCCCGGGCATTGAAAGGAGAAGGAAATGACAAACGAAAAACCAATCAGTAAAGAACACGCTGATCAGATTTGGGAAGCAGTTTTGACTGCAACCGGCAAAGGATCTCTCGATGCCGCTATAGCGGCGAACGAGTTGATCAACGTCCGCCGCTACTTGGATGAGCAAATTACTCCTTCTTTTCAGACTGAGACAGCTTCTTCAGTTCATCCACAAGAGTCTGAAGGTACAGAGCATCCAATTTTGCTGCCGACTGAACCTTATCCGCGGTTGTAAATGCCGAAGGCGTAAAAGTCGTGCTCGGTAAGCGAATTAGCTCAGCTTGAATCAGCATACCCAGAGTCTTGCCGGCATCTAAAGAAACTTTTTCAGAACTCATTTTTCCCTCCTTGGGTGTTGGTTATTCGGACGTCAAACGTGGTGGTCTGACAACCCGATGATCTCACCCGGGGAGAGAAATCACAAACGAAAGCGGACTTTTCACATGAAAGTCATGAACTTTAAAACCCTCTGCAACCACATCACCAAGTCGGTGTTCTGGACCTTAAAGATGACCGAAGACGACAAGTCTCGGATCTCGCGCTGGGAGAGTGACGACGGAACGTCGCTGACGATCACGGAATGCCCGGGCTACGAGATGAACTTCGTCACGTACCGCCCGTCACAGGCATGCTCTGAGCCATCGCTAAAGCGCGGATACCTCACGGACCATGAGCTGAACTACGTCATGGGCCTGTTGACTCGCCGCCAGTCCGGCACCCCGATCGAGACGTGGCCATTGTCAGTCACGACCGAGATGCGAGGCAGCGACCGCTACGCATCGATCACGACCACCTACGACGTCCAGGCCGCCAAGGGAACTTGGAAGCACCAGGTAAACGCGCTCCCGGGCGAAGGCAAGGCAGCCATCCAGTACCAATGCGAAAGCTACGGCAAAGACGGCCTGAAGCTTCACAACACCCTTGTCACTCGAATCTGCAAACAACTTATTGGAATTCCGGAATGAGATTTGTAACCCCCATGGCCAAGGCATCGGCCCCGGCCGAAATGACTATTGATCAGTCGCTCGATGAAGTCAAGCTGCGCATCGCGCGTCTCGAACGAGCGGTTGAAGACCACATACGCCTCACCACGGCCACGCTGTACCAGGCCAAAGAGCTGTGGAAGCCCTGCTGGATGCCTGTGCAAGCCGACGGCGCGCACTTCAGCCCCGACCACGACGGTTGGTACTTGGTGAGTGTGCTCAACGAAGCCGACCAACCGCAGGTCGAATGCGATTTCTACGACCGTGGCGAAGACCGGTTCGACGCCAACGACTGGCCGCAAATCAAAGCCTGGGCAGAGATGCCGAAGCCCTATCAGGAGACGAACTAATGACCGACAAAATCATCACCGACGCCCAAGTCGAATCGCACATTGCCAAGCTGCGAGAGATGGCCGGCTCTACCGACCTCAAAGAGATGATCCGAGCAGAGCTCCGGTACTGCGACAGCGCCTACGCCTGGCACCGCCGCACGCGCGAGTTTTGCGCCCGCTTCGGCGTTTGGTACGTGACAGCCTTGGCCGGCATCGCCTCCGGGCTCGGCCTGCACTACTGGATCGCCGACAACTTCGGCCCAATGGCCGCCGGCGCCTCTGTCATTGCCGGCCTGCCGATCGCCATCTGCGGCTTTGTTTGGCTTTGCAGTCACTAGGAGGCGACCATGAAAGAAAAACTTCAGATCTTTTTCGGCCTGGCCATACTCGCCGCAATCGCCTTCCTTGCGCTCGGGATTGTCGGGGCCGGCATCAATTTTTGGTGGGATCTATTCTGATCGGAGGTCACATGCCAAGATCACATCCTGTCGCCCCGATGGAAGTCATGCACACCAATGAAGTTCTTGAGTATCTGGGGATCAAGCGAACAGCTCTTTACAACCGCATTCTGTACCGACGCTTTCCTCCGGCCACAGGTCGTGACCGGCATGGAAAGTATTGGCACGTCGAAGTTGTCAAAGACTACAAAGAAAAGATGATCGCTTTCGGGAAAAAGAACTGGGAGCCGTCAATTGTCACTTAGCTTTGAGCAAATGGCGTCCGCCCACTGCTGCATCACTGCACGTCTCTGGTCGAGCAGGTCACTGCGTTGGTAGGCCTGCTCGACTTCATTTCCGGTCGTGTGCATCAAACACTTCTCGGCCACTTCCCTATCCACACCGTTCTCGGCACACCAATCTCTGAAGGTCGACCGACAGCCGTGCATCGTCACTGTGCGGCCGATCGCCCTCACCAGCATCATCCTTGGCGTCCAGATAGTCAGGGTCTTGCTGCGAGCCCCGTGGAAGACATATTCCCCCTTCTGCTCGATCGAGTGCAGAATCCACAGAGCCTGCTTCGAGAGCGGCACCCGGTGCGGATAAGGCTTGCCGTCCTTACGCCGCTCCGGCGGAATGAGCCAGACCTTTTGCCTGAAGCTGATTTCGCTCCACCGCATGCCAACAAATTCCTGGACTCGAGTCGCAGTCAACGCACCAAAAAGAACGCACTTGCCCGAGAGAGTTTTAGAGAGCTGATCAGCGACGGCCGTCAACTCGCCCACCGTAGGCGCTTCGTGATGCTTGACGACCTTGACCTTTGAGTGTGAAGGCAAATCGAACGCCAGGCCGCCTTTCCAGCGTGCCGGGTTTTCCTTCTCGCGCAACCCTTCCCGGATGCACCAGTCGAAGATCACCTCCAGTCGGCCCCGGACACGATAGGCAGTCTCCGGCTTCGATGACCAGATAGGAGTGAGCACTCGCAGAACGTCTTTGCGAGACACCTCAGCCACATCGATGTCCTTGAGCACCGGGAGAGCATACGTCCGGATCGTCGAAAGCCACTGTGCAGCATGCTTCTCGTTTTTCCACATGGCCACAGCCGCCCGGGCCTCGACTGCTCTTTCCCATACGTCTTTAAAGAGAGTCTTCGTTTCTTCGTCCGGCACTTTACGCTCACGAACCGTCCGGACATCGCCGCCAAGCATCTCGGCATGGAGCGATGCAGCCTTAAATCGGGCCTGCTTCAAAGGAATGGCCACTGCGCTGCCAAGCGCCCTGCTCAATCGTTTACCGTTGATTTGAACCCGTAGCGACCAGGTTCGAGAATTGCCCTTGACTCGAAGAATCAGGCCGTCACCAAAGGAGTGATTTCCATCCGGCAGACGCATGACGTCCGCCTGAGTGAATTTCGACATAGAACCTCGCGTTTTGACACCACTTTTGACACCACTTTTTTGTAAATTCTACAAGTGAAGGTGAACAAACGCGAACAATCATAACTACATCAAATTGCCCAAAAGACCAATAACGACTGGGATTTCAGCGCGATGGCATTAAAAAACCCGCAGATCAAGGAATCTGCGGGTTTGGTATTCTGGCGGAAGGGGTGGGATTTGAACCCACGATACGGTATAACCGTATACCGGATTTCGAGTCCGGCGCATTCGACCACTCTGCCACCCTTCCGTGTCGGTCGTTGTCATATTGTGAGGGGCGCATCTTAACAAAAGATTTGTGTTTTTGCACGCGCCTCTCGAAATTTTTTCGCATCAATCAATCGGACGATGGTTCGGGAAAAGCTTGCCCCACCTTCTGAGAAAACCGTTGGCCATGCGTCCGGCAAAAAGAGCGGAAATGAGCGTCCCTTCGCGAACGCCATAAATCGTCCCGAAAAAGAAGAGACTCATGCTGACGGAAATCGCCACAAGGAAAACGTCGACGGATGTGCGAATGGTTCCGAACGAGCCTCCGAATCGATGCATAACAGCAATCACAAATCCTTCAGGAGGCAACACCAACAAACGCGCAAAGACCATGGCCGAAACGCCGAGACCCGTGAGGCACGTACCGAGAAACACCTGCATGAAGGCCCACCCATAATTGGTGGGTTCAAGAAAGCTCGTCACCCACATTGCAACGTCAAAAACCGCGCCGAAGAACGCGCAGACGGGCAGCTGCTTGACGGCCTTGACCATAAGGTTCTTCGGGTCGACCAGGCACTGGAGTACGAAGAAAAAGACGTTCGTGAGGAAAACGAAAAGACCCATGGAAAGACCAGTCTGGCGACTGAGCACAATGGCCGCGGAGCTCACGGTACCGGTGCCGAGCCCGGCGTGGGTCACGATGGCAATGCCTAATGACAGCACAACCAAGCCGAAAAGAAAAATCAGAACTCTTGAAAGCATCTCACCCCTCGGAAACAAAACGACGCGGCCGCGATCGAAAAGCGATTTATTCCTGTCTGTTAGCAGATTTCTAAGATCGGGCCGAAAAAGAGCTGTTGCATTTTAGACACACCTCCTGTTTTCAGCATCAGCAAAAAGAAGTAGGCATAACCCCGTGCACGGCGGGATAACGAGCAGAGAAAACGAGAAAATCCAACAAAATGCAGTCGTGTTACGTGCGCTTGCATCCTTTTGACGGCGAGCAAGCCCCTCACGCGGCATAATTTCGCTAAAAGCGGCGCGTTCGTCTCGAACGGGCCGCGTGTTGACGTCCTCAGAAAACAAGGTACGAACAGTGTTTCAGTTTCAGTTGATGACGCCCATCGTGTGGCTCACCCGACTTCTGGTCGGCGCCTATCCCCAGTGGGAAGGCTGCAAGCCCTCGAAGCGCCAACGCATTTATTTCGCCAATCACACCAGTCACCTCGACACGATTGTGATCTGGACTTCACTGCCAAGCATTCTGCGCCGCCATACGCGACCGGTGGCTGCCAAAGACTATTGGGATCACGGCCTGTTTCGCAAGCGCATCGCCATGAAAGAGTTGAATGTCGTGCTCATTGACCGCAAGCGCACCGAGCACGCCGATCCGCTTGGTCCTCTGAAGGATGCGCTGCGCGCCGGCGACTCGCTCATCATCTTTCCGGAAGGCACCCGCCGTCCGCAGCCGTTGCCGAGCGAATTCAAAAGCGGCATCTGGCGTCTGATGCGCGAGTTCCCCGAAGTCGAGCTCATTCCGGTGTACATCGAAAACCTGCACCGTGCCATGCCCAAGGGCGTATACATTCCGGTGCCCACCATTTGCTCGGTGCATTTCGGCGCTCCGCTTGAGCACAGCCCCGATGATCCCAAGGAAGTATTCCTCACCCGCGCTCGTCAGGCCGTGATTGACCTCGCGCAACAGCAGTAAAGGAGGCACCAAAAAAATGATGCGACTCGGTATCAGCCTCCAGGAAGGCTATCTGATCATTCTGGCCACGCTCATCGTTCTGCAAGGCGCAGGCACCATCTACGGACTGTGGGCGCAGGGGCGCGCTGCCACGCCCGAAGCCGTTCGCCGTCTGGCCGTTGCCAATTCGCGCGTGCGCATGGGATGGTGGCTGATCATCGTCTTTACGGTGGCTTGGTGGTGGGGCATGGCTTCGCTGGTCGTGCTCTTTGCGATTTTCTCCTTCTTCTTGCTGCGAGAATTCATCGCGTTGACTCCGATTCGGCACACCGACCATTGGGTGCTGGTGGTGGCGTTCTACCTGGCGATCCCCGCTCAGTATGCATTGGTTTACTTCAACCTCACACACGTCTTCACGCTCTTTATCCCGGTGTACCTGTTCCTGGTGCTGCCCGTCATCGCCGCCATGAGCCACGACACGGAACGCTACCTTGAGCGCGTCGCCAAGGTTCAGTGGGGTCTGATGATCTGCGTGTTCTGCGTAAGTCACGCACCGGCCATCGCCACGCTCGACTTTGAAAGCCGTAAGACGTCAGGCGAACTGATGCTGCTCTTTTTCCTCATCATCGTGTTCCTCGCTGACCTTTTCTCGGTGCTCGCCAGTTCCGCTCTGGGAGGCAAGGCGCTGAAGATGAACCCGAACAAGACCGTCAAGGGCCTCACCGTCGGCTCGTGTCTGGCGGTGATCGCGGGCATTGGGCTTTATTGGCTTACGCCCTTCTCGATTCTGCAGACGGCGCTCTACGCGCTTGCCATTGTTCTCTCGTGCATCATGGGCGACATGGTCATCAGCTCGGTCAAGCGCAGTCTCGGCTCCAAGTCTTGGGAAAGCGAGTTCTACATCGGCCGAGGCATCATCGAACGCCTGGCGCCGCTCACGTTTGCCGCGCCCGTGTTCTATCATCTGACGCTCATTTTCCAAAACTTCGCTCATTTCCCGAGCATCAATTGACCGCATCCTCGCGGTAAACTCTGAGGCGCAGGATTTTCGTCAAAGAGTCCTGCGCTTTTTGTTTGGAGTCACGTCTTTTTTCCGTGTCTTCTTACTAACCAACACACTATCACCCGGAGCTTTGACGTCAAACAGGCCGGATTTTCAAGGATTGCACCATGCCCACTAATCAGTACGAAACGCTTCTTGAACACTGCTACAAAACCGGGGTTGACAAAAGCGACCGCACGGGCGTCGGCACGCGTTCCGTATTCGGCTATCAGATGCGATTCAATCTTGCCGAAGGCTTTCCGCTCGTGACAACCAAGAAACTTCACATCCGTTCCATCGTTCACGAACTGCTGTGGTTCCTCTCGGGTTCGAGCAACATTAAGTATCTGCACGACAACGGCGTGTCGATTTGGGACGAATGGGCCGACGAAAACGGCGATCTGGGCCCGGTCTACGGCGTTCAGTGGCGCAGCTGGCCTGCTCCCGACGGCCGCAAGATCGATCAGATCAGCAACCTCATCGAAGGCATCAAGAAGAACCCCGACAGCCGCCGTCACCTGGTTGTCGCCTGGAACCCGGCCGAAGTCGACAAGATGGCTCTGCCGCCGTGCCACTGCCTCTTTCAGTTCTACGTGGCAAACGGCAAGCTCTCCTGCCAGCTCTATCAGCGCAGTTGCGACATCTTCTTGGGCGTGCCATTTAACATCGCCAGCTATTCTCTGCTCACGCACATGGTGGCGCAGCAATGCGATCTCGAGGTGGGTGACTTCGTCTGGACGGGCGGCGACTGTCACATCTACAAGAACCACTTCGAGCAGGTCGAGCTGCAGCTTTCCCGCACGCCGCGCGCGTACCCGAAGCTTGTGATCAATCGCAAGCCCTCCTCCATCTTCGACTACAAGTTCGAAGACTTCGTGATCGAAGGCTACGACCCCTGGCCGCACATCAAGGCCCCGATCGCCGTCTAAACGACCGAACGAGGCACTGTTTCAGTCGACTTCTGTCGGCAGCTCTCAAACACAGGCGACGATCTGCGCCACGGCGCGCGTGAGTTTCTTGAGGTAATCAAGCCTCAGCATCTCGTTGGGCCCGTGCGCGTTGGATTCCGGTCCGAGGACGCCGGTAAGCAGGTATTGAGGCGACCCGAAGAACTTGTCAAAAAGCGGCAGGATGCCAATCGAGCCGCCGCAACCGCAATACACCGGTTCTGTACCGAAGCACTCTTGTGCGGCATCGGCAACCGCCCGTGCAAAACGAGGCATTTCCTGCGGCGCATTCCAGCCGCCTTCTGCGTGCGCATTTTCCACTGTCACGCGGCAGCCGAACATCGGCTTTTCCGTGAGCGTTTCAGTAAGCCATGCCAACGCTTTAGCTCCGTCTGCCGTGGGCGGCAGGCGCACGGAAAGCTTGAGCTTTGTAAACGAGCGCAGCACGTTTCCCGCTCCATCAACGGGCGGAATACCTTCGGCGCCCGTCACACAAAGTTGCGGCTTCCAGGTATTCATCACCACCGCTTCAAACGGATCAGAACTTCTGGCGTGCGTGCCGTTGGCCCAGGGAATGTCGGCAAAAACGCCCTCTCCCACCGTTTCTGCGTACCGCTTCATTTGTTCCAGGCGGACCGCAGGAATTTCCACGTTGAGCGCGTCGGCGGACATTTCACCGGTCTGCGCATTTTCAATGCGATCAAGAAGAGCTCGGGCAATCATGAAGGAGCTCGGTGCAATTCCCGATGTCAGCCCCGAGTGCATACCGTGTTCGGCCACCTTGACGTTGAGAGTCAACACCGCCGCACCGCGGAAACTCACCGTCGACCACAGATGCTCATAGTCTGCGCCGCCGCAGTCCATGATCACTACGAGTCCAACGTTCCCGAACCTCTCTCGACACGTCTGCATCCAATACTCAAAGTCGCGCGAGCCGCACTCTTCGTCCGTCTCGTACAATCCGACGATGTGGCCGTGCGGGAGGCCCGCTTTTTCAAGCGCATGCAGAGCCACCATCGCGGCGTAAAAGTTGTAGCCGTCGTCCGCGGCACCGCGTCCGTAAAGACGTTCACTCTCAAGCGTCGGTTCAAAAGGCTTGCGCCCGTTGCTCCAACCTTCGCCTTCGGGCTGCTTGTCAAAATGGCCATAGAAGAAAACTGCAGGCGCCTTGTCGTCTCGGGTTGCCGGGATATCGAAGAAAAGGGCCGACGTACGTCCCGGTTCGGTCAACACCTCGAAGACGGCATCAGGAAAAAGGCTTTGTCCCCACTCTGCCGCCTTGCGGCAAGCCTGCCGCAAAAAGCCATTGACCTCCCAATTGACATCGAAATCCTTGGATTTGCACGGGATTCGAACATAGTTCTGAAGTTCGGCAAGCGCCTCGCCCTGCCAGGCGTTCTCCACGGCTTCCTTAATCGACTTTCGGTCTTTGTCATTCAATTCGACGGCTGCTTTGATCATCTTTATTCCGCCCTTGTGCTTGTTTTGCCTTTCGTAACGTCGCCATCGGCGTGCAGTTTTGACTCTAGCACGATTTTTCAGGCCGAAATTTGTTAGATTTCGCCTCGAAAAACACTGTGTTTACCCGAACAGACAACCACTTCGAGATCACTATGGCTCAACTTGCAATCATCGTTGCGCACGCTCAAAACGGCACGATCGGACTCGCGGGCAACATGCCCTGGCGCCTGCCCGAAGACCTCAAGCATTTCAAGGAAGTCACCATGGGACACCCCGTCATCATGGGACGTGTGACGCACGAATCAATCGGCCGCCCTCTTCCCGGGCGCGACAACATCGTCATCAGCCGCAATCCCGACTACCGCCCGGAAGGCTGCCGCACGGCAACCTCGCTTGAAGAAGCAGCCGGCATGATCAAGAACGACGAACTTGCCTTCGTGATCGGCGGCGCGCAGATCTATGCGCAGGCCCTCAAACTCGTTGACACCTGTTGGATCACGGAAATTCAGGCCGAGTACCCGGGCGACGCCTTCTTCGGCCCCTTGAGCCTCGAAGAGTGGGATCGTGAAGTTCTCTCGGAACTTCCCGCCAACGAAAAGCGCCCTGCCCTTACTTTCTGCATTTTCCGCCGCAAGCACTAAACTTCGTGAATCGAATCGGCCGGTAGTATCGTCATGTCGCCGCTTTTTACGCTGTTTCTGGTCACAAGCTTTGCCAACATCGCCACGCCCGGCATCGGTGCGGTCATGGCGGTCAACCTCGGGCTCTCCCAGGGGTGGAAAAGAGCCATTCCTGGGTGTCTGGGCATCGCAATCGGCATCGCCTTTCTCTTTGTGATCGCGCTTTCGGGCACTGGCGCCGTACTTGCCACCCACCCGGCGGCTTTCTCCGTGATTCAGCTCATCGGCGCGGCCTTTCTCGCGTACCTGGGCATTCGGTCGATTCTCAAAAAACCGAAGCACGCCTCCCTGATCGGGCGTCACGACGAACAAACCGAAAGCGGTTTTTCTCAGTTCATGAAGTGCGCGGCGATCTCAGCGGCCAATCCGCAGCCCATCATCTTCGGTCTGACGGTGCTTCCTTCCTTCATCGACCCGACTTTCTCCTACGTCTTTCAGTCGGCCGTGATGATCGTGATCTACGCTCTGATCGTTTTCGTGATGATGATGGCCTACGCGATTCTCGCCGCACACGCCCGCGTGTTTTTGAGCGGGCCGCGGGGACCGCGCGTGATCAACTGCATTTCGGGCGTCGTCTTTTTGTTTTTGGCAGCCTTTTTGCTCTATCGAGCGCTCGCGCTCTGAGCTCGAAAGAAGCGCCCAAGTCGCATTTTTTGATCAGCCTCGGCGAAAAAAGTTTCGGCTACAATACCTGATTCAATTCGTCGGTCTTTTGCACACACGCGCACGAATTGAACCGAATATCCAACCCATACGAGATACCAAAAGAAAATGACTCACGTTGTTTGCGAAGCCTGCATCAACTGCAAGCGCACTGACTGTGTGGACGTCTGTCCGGTTGACTGCTTCCACGAAGGCCCCAACTTCCTCGCAATCGATCCCGACGAATGCATCGACTGCGCCGTGTGCGTGCCCGAATGCCCCGAAGGCGCCATTTTTGCCGAGGAAGACGTCCCGGCCGATCAGCTCGACTTCATCCAGATCAATGCCGAGCTCTCGCACCAGTGGCCCTCGATCACCCGCAAGAAGCCCTACCCGGACGATGCGGATGAATGGGTCAACGTTCCCAACAAGCGCCAGTACCTCAAGCGCTAATTCTTTCTCAGGCACACTTACAGGCTCTTTTTCAGCAGGAGTGGCTTTATGGCGATTTGTCAAACCAAGGTTGTGCATGCACAGGCCGTTGCCGACAACGTTACGCATTTGAAATTGGCCGTCCCTGAAGGTTGTCAGTGGATGACCGGTCAGTTTGCGCGCATTGCGATGCCTTCGACAGCAGAGCCGCAGTGGCGCTGTTACTCAATTGCAAGCAAAGCCGATGCCGATACGCTCGACTTTTTCATCGCCCGCGTCAAGGGCGGTGCGGTGAGTCCTCGCCTGTGCAACCTCAAGGCGGGCGAATCGATTCTGCTTGACACCGAAATGAACGGCATGCTCATCGAGTCGCGTCTGCAGCCGGGCGGCCGCGATCTGTGGCTGCTGTCCACGGGCACAGGCGTTGCTCCGTTCGTGGCCATCGTCTCCGACGAGTCGATCATGGACAAGTACGAACGCGTGTTCCTCGTTCACGGCGTGCGCAATTGGAACGAAACGCAGTACCTGCAGCATGTCTTAAAGCTTCAGCCCAAGCTGCGCGTGATGGCTTCCGTCACGCGCGACGCCGGCGCCTTGATTGACGTGCGCATTCCCGACGCGTTGGAAAGCGGCATACTCGAAGCTACGGCTGAAGCCGAAATCACGCCGCAAGCAAGCCGCGTGATGCTTTGCGGCAACCCCGCCATGGTAAAGGCCGTTCGCGCCGCCATGCGAGCCCGAGGCATCGTCAGCCCGAGAAACGGCGAGCCCGGACAGCTGCTTGCCGAAAACTTCTGGCTCTGATTCCCGCACGCTGCCGATTTTTAGCCAAGAAAATCGGCAGTTTCTTCTTTTGATGTTTGCCGATGTCTGAAACAAACACCACAGAGCGCCTCGCCGAGGCGCTTTGCCGTCTTTTGCCCCAGACCCAATGCCGTCAATGCGGTTTTGACGGCTGTGCACAATACGCCCGCGCCATCGCCGAGGGAAGCGCCGAAATCAACCGCTGTGCCCCGGGCGGCAAGAAAGGCGTAGAAAAGCTTGCCGCGCTCACGGGACGTCCCGCGCTCGAAATCGACCCCGAATACGGCCGCGAGCTGCCCTTTGCCGTCGCTCGAATCGACCCCAAGCGCTGCATCGGCTGTCGCCTGTGCCACAGCGCTTGTCCGGTGGGTGCCGTGACGGGTATTCCCAAGCATCTATTTGCCGTCATAGAGTCCTCGTGCACCGGTTGCGGACTGTGCGTGTGTGCCTGCCCTGTCAATGCCGTCGAGATGATCGAAAACGGTCACGTCTGGACGGCAGAGGACGCCGAGCTCGCCAAAAAAGCCTATGAACGCACCAACGCCCGCCGCAGGGCCGGTGCCGAACGCCGCCGCGCGCAACTTGAAAAAGCCACCGACAACAAGAGCGCCGTGCTTATGCAGGCTTTGTTGATGGCCAAGTCGCTAAAAAAATCGTGAGGTTCGTCGTGAACGCCCAAATCCGTCGTCAGATTATGGAAAGGCTCAAGGCCGAGCGCCCCGAGCCCGAAAGTGAACTCAACCACAACAACGCCTTCGAACTTTTGATCGCCGTGATGCTCTCGGCGCAAGCCACCGACAAGAGCGTCAATTTGGCCACCCCCGCGCTTTTCGCCGCCATGCCGGACGCGGCAACCATGGCGCAAAAAACGCCCGAAGATGTCGAGCCATTCATCAAAACAATCGGCCTATACCGAAACAAGGCCAAACACGCCGTGGGTATTGCCAAGGCGCTGATGGAGCGTTTCAACGGTGAGGTTCCGCAGACCCTCAAAGAGCTCATGTCGCTGCCGGGCGTTGGCGAAAAGACAGCCAAGGTGGTTTTGAACGTTGCCTTTCATAAGCCCTTCATTCCGGTTGATACGCACATCTTTCGCGTGTGCCAGCGCACCGGTCTCGTGCAAGCCAAAACGGCCAACGAATGCAGTGAAAAACTCGAAAAATCGTTGCCCGAGGAGTTCCGACTGGGCGCACATCATTGGATTCTGCTGCACGGACGCTACTGCTGCACGGCACGCAAGCCTCAGTGCACGAAGTGCCCGATCGCCGACCTGTGTCATTGGCCTGAAAAAGAGCTCCTCTGAAGTTGCTCCGCGATTTTCGGTTTTTGTATGGGCGGTGACTCGCCATGGAACACATCACGCTTGAACTTTTGCTCTATCTGGCTGCCGGCGCCGCTTTGGGCGGCTACGTCAACGGTCTTGCGGGTTTCGGAACCGGACTGATGAGTCTGGGCATCTGGCTGCAGGTGATGACCGTGGAGCAAGCCGTTCCGGTCGTCGCTGCCATGAGCGTGGCAAGCGGCGTGCAAAGTCTGTGGCTTACGCGCCAGGGCGTGAAGACGGGTTTGCATCGCCTGCCCCGTTTTCTGGTTCCCGCCTTGATCGGCTTGCCCGTGGGCGCATGGCTTCTCAATTGGATCGATGCGGCGCATCTGAAACTGGCCGTCGCCTTTTTCATGCTCTTTTATACCGCTTTTTTCCTGCTGCGAGGGAAGCTTTCCAAGGCCTTTACCAAGGAGCGTCCCGTCTGTGACAGCCTTGCCGGCTTTACGGGCGGCATCATGGGCGGCGCTGCATCCTTGTCGGGCGTCGTTCCCACGATGTGGTGCGCACTGCAGCCCTGGGACAAGTTTCAAACAAGCGCTGTTTTGCGCCCCTACAACGTCGTCATTCTGACACTTGCCTTCGTCTGGTATCTCGTCGCAGGTCACGTCTCTTTCATGACCTGGATCTTTACCGCGATCGCTTTTCCCGTCACGCTCATCTTTTCGCGCTTGGGCGTTGCCACCTTCCGTCGGCTCACCGACACGATGTTTCGCAATGTGCTCGTGGCGCTGATGGTGGTAAGCGCCTTCTCGATTCTCGCGCGGGAGTTTCTCGTCTGACCGCTAGCCGTTATGCAGAATCCGTACCTTTCATACGCCTCCGCACGTCTGGCCTGCATGTTCTACTTCATGGCGCCGGGCCTTGCCTACGGACTTGTCACCTCGCGCATGCCGGCACTCAAAAACATGACGGGCGCCACCGAAGGCGAGCTTGGCATCATCCTGCTTTTCTTCGGCTTTTCCGCCTTGATCGGTCTGGCGTTTGCGCCGCGTCTGATTGCGAAAATTTCCGCCAGAACGACGCTTCTGGTTTCGAGTCTCGCCTGCATGGTCTTCGTCGTGCTGGTGTCCTTCTCCACCTCGGTCTGGTACTTCGGCGCCACGATGGCGCTGTTGGGCATCTGCATGGGGCTTTGCGACGTCACGATGAATGTGCAGGGCGTCGAAGTCGAGCGCGCATACAAGAAAAGCTCGATGAATGTTCTGCACGCGGGCTATAACATCGGCGCGGCGGCCGCGGCCTGTGCGGGGTCCTTCTTTGCTGCCACAAGCCTGAGCGTGTGGGTGAACTTCCTATTGCCCGCGCTCGTCATGTCCGCCATGCTCTGGTGGGCCGAACCGCGTTTGGTGACGGGCACCGAAGGCAGAGCCGACAAATCCACTGCCGCATCGCCGGAGTCCGCCGAGCCCCAAAAGCGCCTTCCCTTCCTCGTCTGGATCTGCGGTCTGCTCTGTGTGTGCTGTTACGTGTCGGAAGGCAGTGTCGGCGAATGGGGAAGTCTGTATCTACATCAGGAAAAGGGCGCACCCGAATCAATTGCCGCACTGGTCTTTGCAGGCTTTTCGATGTGTTCTCTGCTTTGCCGTCTGACCGGCGACCGTCTGCGCAACAATTTCGGCGACTTTGCTGTCGGCACGGCGGGTGCAACGCTTGCGCTTGTCGGCATGCTGACCGTGCTCACGGCTTCGAGCTGGTCGGTTTGTCTCATCGGCTACGCCATGATGGGCCTGGGTCAGGCGCCGATCGTGCCGATCGCCTTTAGCCGCGCCGGCGCCATCAAGGGTGTCTCGACGGCCCGCGCGACATCGCTCGTTTCGCTTCTCGCCTACGCCGGGCTCTTGTTTGCGCCGCCTGCCTTCGGTCTTTCGGCCGAACACTTCGGTCTGCACACCGCACTTTGCGCCGTACCGGTTCTGCTCACATTCATGCTCGGACTGACCATCTTTCTCGGACGCCTCATCCGCCGCTCACGAGAAGAGAACGCATCAACGGCGGCCTGAAGTCCGAGAGAAACATCCGTCATTAATTGACGCAAGTGGTAGACTCCGAGGTAACCACACTTCGGAGTTTTCATCATGGCCATCATCGAATCCGCCACCCGAGACGCGCTTCTGGTCCTCAGAATTCTCAAGCTCATTCCGCGCAACCACTGGATCTCCACCCCGGAAATCAAGCAGGCGCTTGAGGAATCGGGCTATGCGATCGAACCGCGCCGTCTGCAGCGCATTCTGCGTGACATCCACCGATGCGAGGACCTGCACGTGGAATGCAACACCGCTGGCAAACCATACGGCTATCGGCGTATCCCCGATACGGATCTGGCCTCGGCCAAACTCACACCGCAGGAAAGCCTGCTACTGCGCCTGGCAGAAGAACACCTGAAGTACCAGGTTCCCGCCCGTATCATGAGTGCGCTCACGCCCTTGTTTGAGTCCGCCCGGCACGCACTCAACGAAACAAGCGCCGCATCCAAGCAAAACGCCTGGATGCAGAAGGTGGCGTTCGTGCCGGATTCGATTGCGCTGATGCCTCCGACCATTCTCATGCGCATTTTTGATAGCGTAAGCGAAGCCCTCTACCGGGACTCCAAGCTTGACATCGAATATCAAAACGTCAGCGGAGAATGCAAAAAGCGCACCGTCTCCCCGCTTGGGCTCGTGCAACAGGAACATCGTCTCTATCTGATCTGCAAGTTTGACGGCTACGACGACATCCGACACTTGGCCCTACACCGCATCAAAACCGCGGAAGTGCTCGACTTCGCCGCCGATCGTCCTCATGACTTCCGTCTGCAGGAATACATCGCGCAGCGTCACGTCAACTACAGCAACGGCGGCAAAGTGCACTTTATCGTCGAGTTCACGAACCCCGTCACCAAGACCATTCTCGAAGAAACGCCCTTTAACCGAACGCAGACGATCGAGAGTCTGCCCGACGGTGCCTGGCGTCTTGAAGCAATCATGGACGACACCGTTCTGCTTGACGGCTGGGTGGCAGCCTGGAAGACGACTGCAGGCATCCGTCGCGTCGAAAAGAAACCGATCAAGTGATCAACCCGATCAGCAAAAGCCGATTTTCCGAGCCGACGGCAAACCTTTGACCTTTATCTTCGGACCCGAGCTTTTGAGAAACGAACCTGTTGCGGGAAAGACGAAAGCGACCTTTGGCGACATTGCCGGTTTCGAGAAACTCTTCGTTGCGATAGACCGCCAGAGCTCAATGCAAGTCGGCACGATACGGCTTAAACTAGAAGCAACTGCCGAAATCGTCGGCATCGCCTAAGCTGCACGTATCGATGTCTTTCCAGACATCGGCGCGGCACAGAAGCCGCAGCATCCAAAGATCGAAAGTTTCTTGCGATGTGATGTCGAGTTTGTTAAGCGACGTTCTGCGTGCCATATCCGATTGGCCTCTTCTTTTGTTCCACCGTTTTTTCGTTACCCAAAGCATCTTAAAGACGCGTGCGACAACGATCGTCGCAGTCGGACAAAAAAGGAAAAAAAGACGTCGAATCGGCTGAGAAGTTACTTCTCGCAGGAGGCTACCAGCTCGCAGTAGAAAGCGTAGCGCTCGGGCTGAATACGGCCTTCGGCAAGAGCCGCCTTCACCGAGCAGCCGGGCTCGGACGTGTGCGTGCAGTTGTAAAAGCGGCAGCCGTCCACACAGGCGGCAATGTCAGGCATGGCGCGCAGGACGTCGAGCTTGGTGAGGTGCGCCAGACCGAACTCCTGGAACCCGGGGCTGTCAATGAGTGCGCTTTCCTTACCCTCAAAAACGGCGCTGTAGAGCGTCGTGTTGGTAGTGGTTTGCTTGCCGAGATCAAGCGCCTCGGAAAACTCCTGCGTGCGGGCCTGAGCCTCGGGGCAAAGCACGTTGAGAATGGTGCTCTTGCCCATGCCGGACTGCCCCATCAGAAGAACACGTTCCCCGGCGAAGGTTTCCGAAAGAACTTTGCGCGTCCCCTCGGGGTCGCTCAACGCAGAAACATTGAGCGTGCGCACGCCCAAGGCCTGAAGCGAAGCCAAAAACGCCTCGGCCTCCTGCGCCTTATCGGAAAGATCGGACTTGTTGCGGATCACCAGAACCGGAATATCGGCAGCCTGTGCGGCCACAATGGCCTTCCAGACGAACCTGGGATTGAAGGTCGGACGGGAAGCAAACACGCAAGCCACCAGTGTCAGGTTGCTGGCCAACTCCTTGATGCGCCACTCGTCGCTTCGATACAGAAGGTTCGTGCGCGGCTCGATGCTTTCAATGGCCACGACTCCGCCCGAAGGCTGCGAGCAGATGACGATGTCTCCCACAACCACGTCTGACTTCTTGCCGCGGCGATGCGCTTCGTAGACGTTGCCGTCTACGGTCGTGACGTAATGATGTCGCCCGTGCGTGCGGGTGACGCATCCGGTAAGTCGCGGCCCCTCAAGAGACTGTTGCTGGATTGCCTTACTCTGACGTGCCATGACTTAAGCCTGCTGCATGGTGAAGTTGCGGTGACGCAAGGCGCTTGCCTCAAGCAAAATTTCACTCTTGCGACGCAGGCGCGCATCGAGTTTTTCGTCGCGCAGCTTGCGTCGGCGCTCAATCGCCATGTTAAAGCGTGTGGCCTGAGTGCGGCGCTCGTCGTTGACGGCAGAAGCTTGATTGAAGCGGTCGCGCTGCTCAACCAGAAGAGCCGCGCGGATGCGGTGCGTCACATGCGGACGACGATGGTTGGCAAGCGAATAAAGGATGTTGGGCACAAGCGAATTGCGATAGTCACGGTGCAGCTTGGCGATGGCACGCACGAGCGGCTTGGAGCCCACCATTGCAACGGCGTAGGCGTCTTCGTCGTAGTCAAGCAGTCGCGTAAAGGCGTGAATCACAAAGACAGCCGGATAAAGCACCACCGGAACAACGGCGATGCAGATCGCAAAGAGCAGCCCCGGATTGATGGCACCGTTGGGAATCGCAAGCGACGGTTCGATGTTAAGCGACGCGTAGAACCAGGTCTTTTCCGAGAGAAACGCCAGCCCCCACCAGAAAAGCGAGGAAATGCCGATGAAAAACACGAGACGCGCGGCATTGTGACAACGGTTGATGCGGCCGATGGCACAGGCGGCCACAGCGCAGATCTCCTCTTCCTTGAGACGAGCCAGCACGTGATTGAAGATCACCAGACGCGACTTGCCGCGGCGCTTGACGAGCATCGCGTTGCCGTGGCGCCAGCTCTTGGGACGAGCCATGGTGTAAATCTCGGTGTTGTCGAGTTCAAGCTGCTTGAGTAGCTTGGTGAGACGATCCTTGAGCGGTCCCTCACGCATAGGCTTGGTCTGAGCCGAAAAACCGATGATCTTGGGCGCAAGAGAAATGCGCCAGATGTACCAGGCCGCCGTTGCAAGCAGCGCAAACGACCACCAGTGGTAGGACGCGCTTTCGCAGATGACCAGCACGGCAACCAGCACGGGCGCCAGAGAGCACCATCCCAGTAACAATTCCTTGAGCGCTTTGACAAGCCACTGCTTGGCAGGCGTCTTTTCAAAACCGTAGCGCTCGTTGATGCGGAATTCCTTCCACCAACATAGCGGAAAGTCGACGAGTGCGAGTACGAAGCTAATGAAAAGCGCAAGCGTGATGTGTGCCGCAAGCCCCTGTCCGCACAAAGCCGTAATGCCGGCGAGCAAAATGGTAAAGCCGCCGCCGAATGTCAGAAGAAGCGCGATGCCCGCGCCGACCAGCGCCGCAACCAGATCGCTTTGAATGACTTCGCCCGTGTAGTCAATCGCCTTGCGGTGTTCGGCAAGGGAGACGCGCGGCCGAAAAGCAGCCGGCACGACATTGGCTCCCGCTTCGGCACTTTTGACCTCGGAAATGGTGAGCGCGGTGTGAACGCACACGTAAAAAGCGATCAAAAGGACAAACAGAATACTGAGAACAGACGCAATGTCGGTCATGAAAAAACGATTACGGGACGAAGCGGATACAATAACCCATTAATCTTAATGGCCTCGCGCAGGAAATGCGCTTTTTTTACACTTACAGAGCACAAATGTCGGAAACGATTGAAAAAGATCCGCGTTACAGCGAAAGCAACCTGATTTGGCTAGACATGGAAATGACGGGACTGCAGCCCGAAGTCAACCGCATCATTGAGATCGCCTCCGTCATCACGGACGCTCAACTCAACGTACTGTCCGAAGGTCCGGTCATCGCCATTCATCAGTCCGAAGCCGTCATGAAATCGATGGACAGCTGGAACACTGCCACGCACGGCAGAAGCGGCCTGACCAAGCGCGTTCTCGAAAGCACGATCTCCGAAGAGGAAGCCACGGACATTTGTCTTGAGCATTGGTCACGTTTCGTACCCGCCGGCAAGTCTCCGATGTGCGGCAACACGATCGGTCAGGATCGACGCTTCATGGCACGCTGGATGCCGCGTCTGGAAGATTTCTTTCACTACCGCAGCATTGACGTGAGTTCGATCAAAGAGCTCGTGCGCCGTTGGAATCCGGCCATCATGAGTCAGTACCAGAAGTCCTCCCGGCACGAAGCCCTGAGCGACATTTATGACTCGATTGCCGAAATGAAGTTTTACCGTGAAAAAGTCTTCAAAATTTGATTGCCGCATATAGGAAAAAACTTTCCAAAATTCGGCGTTTTTCTAGTAAAATGGCGCCCTCGTTTGCGGTTTTGTCCTCAAACGACCGGGCCCATAGCTCAGTCGGTTAGAGCAGGGGACTCATAATCCCTTGGTCGAAGGTTCAAGTCCTTCTGGGCCTACCAATTCGCCGATAAGGCATGCAAGAGCCTCACCTGGTTTCGCGACCGGTGAGGTTTTTTGCTTTTGTCAGAGAATCAGCGAGCAAGCGGCTTGATTTCGGCTCGGTTGAAGAGCAGCTTCACCGAGGTCTGCGGCGCATAGAGACGGCTGCTCGAACGGTTCATCACGTCAACCGTGAGTTCGGCTCCAAGCGCCTCAATACGGTAACGGATGACGTTGCCGAGAAGCTGATGCGAGACAACCGTGCCCTGTACCGGGCTTGAGCAAGTGCTCGGATAAATGCCCCCTTCTTCCTGCACGTAGACCGATTCGGGACGCACGGCGTAGAGCTCTTCGCTGCCAACATCAAAAATCGCCGCAGCCTGCTCCTTGGTAAGAAGGTTGTATGAACCAATGAAGCGCGCCGCAAATTCGGTCGCGGGCGACAGATACACCTCCTCGGGCGTTCCCATCTGCACAAACTGCCCCTTGTTCATCAGAAAGATGCGATCGCTCATCGTCATCGCCTCTTCCTGGTCGTGCGTCACGAAAATCGTCGTAAGCTGCATCTCACGCTGAATCGAACGGATCTCGTCACGCAGATTGCGGCGGATGCGGGCGTCCAATGCCGACAGAGGTTCGTCGAGAAGCAGAATGCGGGGCTTGACGACGAGGGCACGAGCCAACGCCACACGCTGACGCTGACCGCCCGAAAGCTGATTGGGGTACTTCTTTTCGTTGTTGGTGAGTTCCACCGTGCGGATGGCCTGCGCCACGCGATGCAGAATTTCGTTTTTCTCAAGCCCCTGCATCTTCAAACCGAAGGCGATGTTTTCGGCGGCCGTCATGTTGGGAAAAAGAGCGTAGCTCTGAAACACCATCCCGATGCCGCGTTTTTGCGGCTTGGTATGCGTGATGTCTTCGCCGTTGACGAAGATGCTGCCCGCATCTGGCGCCTCAAGACCGGCAAGACACCGCAACAGCGTCGATTTGCCGCAGCCCGAGGGACCGAGCAGCGTGATGAACTCCCCCTCTTCGATCGCAAAGGAAAGATCCTCGAAAACCTTGGATGCACCGAAATGCTTGCTAAGGCCTTTCACAACAACATAGTGATTCGTTTGATCCATGACTTACTTTCTTTTGTATCGAGGTATTCGGTTATTGCGCTTTCTGACTGCGTTCGCGCTTGGGTCGGGAGAGGTACATGGCCGCCCACGTGAGAATCAGCGTAAGGAAGAAGTACGTCGCCACGATGGCGGCATTGAGGTGGCCGCTCGTCATGCGCTTGGTATAGAGGTATATCTGAAGCGTCTCGTAGCGCGTCCCCACGAGGATGTTGGCAAAGACGAATTCGCCCATCAAAAACGAGAAGCTCAGAAAGAGCGAGGCCAGAAGCGCACGGTTGAGGTTCGGCAGGATGCAGCGCATGAAAGCCGAGAAAGTGTTTGCACCCAAAAGATGCGCCGCATCAATCAAGTCCTTGAGGTTGATGCCTTCAAGGCCATTGGCTAGCGCTCTGTACATGAAGGGAACCGTGATGGTGAAATAGGTCCCCACCAGAATCCAAGGCGTTCCCACGATCACGAAGGGCTCGCCCGCGTAAATCTGCAGCAACCCTACGGAACTCACCACCGGCGGCACCGCAAAGGGCAGGATGATGAGAATCTCCATCAAGTCCTTGAGCTTGGGGAAATAATAAAAAACGGCAAACACAGCGGGCAGCACAAGCAACGTCGAAAACGCGAGCGTTGCGAGGCAAATAAAGAAGCTTCGGCCCAGGGCTGCAAGGAAACGCGGGTCGGAGAGCAACTGTTCGAACCAGCGCGTGGTAAGCCCGTCGGGCAGAATCGTTGCGCCCCAGCTCGAAGAAAAGGCGTAGATCACAGTCGCAGCGATCGGCAGCAGCAAAATCAATGCCGTAACCCCGATCACGGTCTTGTGGTAGAGCTGCCAGCCGCGGCTTTTATCCTGCAAATCAATACGCGGCATGGTAGGACCTCCGGATCAGGAATCGGTAGAGTGCCGTAACGAAACCCAAAATCAGAATCAAAAGCACCGAGAGCGCCGCCGCCAGATTGGGCTGGAAGAAAATGTCGCCCACGACGAGCTGCCCGATGCGGATCGTGATGAGATTGTAGTTGCCGACGGTAAGCGCATAAGCGCTTGCGTAAGCGCCCATGGCATTGGCAAAAAGAATCGTGAACGTACCGGCAAGCGCAGGCAACATCACGGGGATGGCCACGCGGCACCAGTATTGAAGACGTCCTGCGCCCATGGTGAAGGCCGCCTCCTCCCATTCGGGCTTTAAAGCACCGAAGGCCGGAAACAGGAGCAATGTTCCGAGCGGAATCTGGAAGTATGTGTAGATGAGAAATAGCCCCTCGATGCCGTAGACGTTGAAGTTGTCGATGATGCCCCACTTTTTGAGAAGCAGCGTGATCGCACCGTTGAAGCCCAAAATGATGATGAAGGCAAAGGCAAGCGGAACACCCGAGAAGTTGCTCGTCATGTTCGTAAAGCTCACCATCGCGTCGCGCAGTCCGCCGGGCACCTTCTGCAGACTTGCCGCCGCAAAGGATGCTATCAGCAGCCCCACAAGCGCACTCCCGAAGCTGAGCCACAGCGAATTGGTAAAGGCCTGGGCGTAGAAGGCGTCACCAATGAGTTCCGTGTAGTTGGTCAGCCCCCACTCAACGTCCTCTTCCACCCAAAACGAATTAACAAGCACCCAGATCATGGGCACGATCTGAAAGGCAAAGAAGACGACGGCAAACGGCACGAGCAACAGTGAGTGTCCGATGTTCGACCATCGATCTGACAAAGTTTTCATACAACAAATAAAAATTTCTACCGGACGGCAAAAACTCGCTCGGCACAATGCACATCGGACGTAATCGCCGGTTCGTCTCAGATTTTACAGTAGAGGCCGTAAAGCCCCTGACTTAATGACATGAACCACCCTTAATATCAGGGGAGGACGTCAATAGATGGCATCGGTGCGTCACACACAAACCAAAAAGCGGTCCCGGCAGCAAACCGGAAACCGCTCTTGCCAAAGCTTGCGGATCAACCGTAAAGGATCACTTCATGTGGATCGACACCTTGCTCTGCCAGTTACGTGACAGACGCGCCGTGGTCTTCGTCCAGGCAGCGAAATCCTTCACCGGACGAGCCTTGGCGTACTGTTCGCTCGGAAGCATCTTTGCTGCAACGTCTTCAGGCAACTTGATGTGATCGATGCGAATCGGACGAGCATAGCCGCCGGCCAGATTGATCTGACCTTCATCGGACAAGATGAACTCGCGCGTGAACTTGGCAGCGTTCGGATGCTTGCTGTATTTGTTGAGAATCGTCGTGTAGCCGCTCATGACGCTGCCTTCGGACGGAATCACAACCTCAAAGCGGTTGCGATCGATCTGATCGCGATAGTTGAGCGCATTGAAGTCCCACAGCATACCGACTTCCACTTCGCCCTTTTCAAGATTCGCCACCACCGGATCGACCATCGACAGACGTCCCTGCTTTGCGATCTTGGCAAAGAAGTCATAGGCCGGATTGAGATTCTTTTCATCTCCACCGAAAGCAATGGCCGCCGCGAGCACGGAGTAGTTGGCCTGAGCGGCAGAACCCACGGCGCCCACGGACACGCGGTAGGTACCCTTGAGCAAGTCGCTCCATGTGCGCGGAATGTCCTTGACGAGTTCCTTATTGATGATGAATGCCACCGTGCCGGTGTAGGCAAGGCACCAGTGACCATCCGGATCCTTGGCCCAGCCCGGAATCTGATCCCAAGTCGATGGTTTGTAGGGCATGGTGATGCCGCGCTTCTTGGCGATTTCTCCGAATTCAAAACCAACGTCGCCGATATCGGACGTCGCATTTTCGCCCTCAGCCATAAACTTCGAAATCTGTTCGGCCGAAGCCATATCCGTATCCTGCGTCTTAATCTTGTACTTCGTCTGAAGATCGTTCCACGTCTTCACCCAATTGGCCCAGGTATTCGGCATGCCTACCGAATAAACGGCACCTTCCTTCTGCGCAGCCTGCAGAAGGGCTTCAACTTCGGGAGTCGCGGCCTGGGAAACCGTTGCTCCGAGAGCACAGGCGGCAACAAGGGTTGCGGCAAACGTTTTCTTCATTGAAAGTCTCCTCGTGTGTTGGATTTTTTCACTCGTTGTTCATTTCGCGGGCAAATCGGCGCAAGCGTCCGATTAAATATCCCGCCGTATGAGCGGTCGCCTGAATGGCTTCAATGGCGGCATCGATATTGACGATCGGAAGACGCCCCGCGATGTATTGTCGAATTTCATCGCGCAACACATCTTCAGCCGGGCGGTTCTGCATCTGCGCCATTGTCTCGAGCGCAATGCGCGCCTGAGGCGGCAGCGCCCTCATGGCAATTTCAAGTTCTTCGGCAGAAAGATTTTTCGGATCCACTGTTTTCTCGATCTTCTTTTTCTGAACGATTTCGATGCCTGCTATGGACACCGAACGATCGAAAGGCAGTATAGCAATTGCCGCTCGTCGCCTCTAACCGAAAAAATATCGTGCAATCGGTGCTTTTTGGATATGTCGCAGCTTTCGCCATCCGTTACACTCACTGATCGACCGATTGAACATGTTTCAGTAATGCATTGATGGATTGAAGGCACATTATGTTTCGCCAAAACGGTACGCACTTACGGGTTGAATTTCATCTTGACAGGAGCAGCCCCATTTCGCTGGATCGGCAGATCGCGCAGACCGTGCGGGAAGCCGTTCAAAAAGGCTTGCTGCAGCCCGGCGACCGCATTGTGCCCATTCGATTGCTTGCCAAACATCTGGGCGTTGCCCGCGCTACGGTTGACTCCGCCTTCGCCATTCTGATCGCCGAAGGGTATCTGGAAACATCGCGCGGCCGAGGCAGTTTCATTTCCACGAAGCTTCCCCTGCAGAACAATTTCGATGCCGTGTCCTGCAACATACCGAGCACTACGCCCGTCAAACCAAAATCAATCGGTCGGCACGCCGCTTTCTGCGCACAGGCACTCGACGATCTGGCGGTGCAGGCTTCTGTGCCGCTTGCAATCGCAAGCACCTCGCGGGAAGCAAGCCCCGGACGCGAATTCACCGACATTCTGATCAAGAACGTTCAGCAAAACACACTCAAGCTCACCTATTCCGACCCGCAGGGTTGCAAAGAACTGCGCGAAGCGATCTGCGGCGTGTCCCAACGGCTGCGAGGCGTCAAGGCCCGCCCCGAACAGGTGATCATCACCTCGGGTAGTCAGCTCGGTCTTCTGATGAGCCTCAAGATTCTCTTTTCGCCCGGAGACAAAGTATGGATCGAAGATCCTCAGTACCCGCTGCTTCGCGCCGCCACCAGAACTCAGGACATCGTGCCTGTGTTTGTGCCGGTCGACAAAGAGGGTTTTAACCTGCAAAAGGCCCTTGAGATCGATCCGACGGCAAAAGGCGTCTTTTTAACACCCTCGCATCAGTGTCCGCTCGGCATGATGACGAGCATCCAACGTCGTCGTGACATCCTTCAGTGGGCCTCCGAAACCGGAGGCTGGATTGTGGAAGATGACTACGACAGCGAGTTGCGCTACGGAGGTAATCTCGCTTACCCAAGTCTTCAGGGAATGGATTCCGGCAACAACGTAATCTACATCGGCACATTCTCGAAGTCTCTGTTTCCGGGACTTCGACTGGGTTATATGGTGGTACCCGACGATCTCGTCAAAGCCTTTTCCGGCATGCGCTTTCTCATCGACCGTCAGAGCAATGAAATTCTGCAGCTCTCGGTAGCCGAATTCATAAAGACGGGGCTATATGAAACGCATCTTTTGAAGATGCGCCGCATCTTTGAAGCACGCCGAGACTATCTCATAGAAGCCGTATCCGACAATTTCGGTGACTGGGGCAAATTCATCGCCACCGGTCAGGGCATGCACATGACCTTTGTTTTCAACAACCCTGACATTGACGACGAAGCCGTCGCCGATCTGTGCCGTCGTCAGGGCGTGGAATTGCGCTCCATCTCCTCATTCTCGATGGGGAGGCCCCTTTACAAAGGCCTCATTATGGGCTTCGGTCACTTCCCGCCCGCGCAACTTTTGGCAGCCGTTTCCCGCATCGGGTTCGTTCTACGCGACAAGTTTGCCGCCTTCGGACCGGCGTAAGACACTCCATCCACAGCAAACATAACAAAGCCTTCCGTTTCAGCTCCACACAGAGAAGACTCGGAAGGCTTTTTGTTGTCCTACTCCGAAGCCGGAGTAGGACATCGAATCGAACGGCCGATTACTTGCCGCAGATCGTTGCAAGCTTGCGCCAGGTATCAACAACGGTGTCGGGATTGAGCGAGATCGACTCAATACCTTGTTCCATCAACCAGGCGGCAAGGTCAGCGTGATCGGACGGCCCCTGACCACAGATGCCAACGTACTTACCGCGTTCACGGCAGGTGCGGATGGCAATCTTCAGGAGTTCCTTCACGGCCGGATCGCGTTCATCGAAGCTGCTGGCAACAAGACCGGAGTCGCGGTCCAGACCCAGCGTGAGCTGCGTCAAATCGTTGGAACCAATCGAGAAGCCGTCGACGTAGTCGAGGAACTGGTTGGCGAGGATGGCGTTGGACGGAATTTCGCACATCATGTTCAGGCGCAGACCGTTTTCACCGCGCTTGAGACCGTACTTGGCGAGAATTTCCGTGACAGCCTTGATTTCGCCGATCGTGCGAACAAACGGAACCATCAGTTCGACGTTGGTGAGACCCATTTCGTCGCGCACGCGCTTCATGGCGAGGCATTCCATCTCGAAGCAATCCGCAAAGCTGTGAGCAATGTAGCGGGAGGCGCCGCGGAAGCCGAGCATCGGGTTTTCTTCATCGGGTTCGTAGCAGGCGCCGCCGACGAGCTTCTTGTATTCGTTGCTCTTGAAGTCGGACATACGGACGATAACCTTGCGCGGCCAGAAGGCGCAGGCAATGGTAGCCACGCCTTCGGCGAGCTTGCTGATGAAGAATTCGCGCGGGCTTTCGTAGCCCTGCGACAGACGTTCCACCGTGTCGCGCAGTTCGCTCGGGATGTTCGGGTAGTCCAGAACAAGCTTCGGATGCAGACCGATGTTGTTGTTGATGATGAATTCAAGGCGAGCCAGACCAACACCCTTGTTCGGGAGCTGGCAGAACTCGAAGGCGAGCTGCGGGTTGCCGATGTTCATCATCACCTTGACGGGGATTTCGGGCAGAGCGCCGCGCTTGACATCTTCAACCGTGAAGTCGAGCAGACCGTCGTAGATGTTGCCGGTATCGCCTTCGGCGCAGGAAACGGTGACCTGCTGGTCTTCCTGGAGCACTTCGGTGGCGTCGCCGCAGCCGACTACAGCCGGAATACCGAGCTCACGGGCAATAATAGCCGCGTGGCAGGTACGGCCGCCGCGGTTGGTGACGATGGCCGATGCACGCTTCATCACGGGCTCCCAGTTGGGGTCCGTCATGTCGGTGACGAGCACGTCGCCCTTCTGCACGCGATCCATTTCGGCGGCGCTGTGAACGATGCGCACGGGACCCGCACCGATCTTCTGACCGATGGCGCGGCCCTGAACCAGAACCTTGCCCTTGCCGTTCAATGTGTAGCGCTGCTGCACGTCGGCAGAGGCCTGACGGCTCTTGACCGTTTCCGGACGAGCCTGAAGGATGTAGATCTTACCGTCGAGACCGTCCTTGCCCCATTCGATGTCCATCGGACGACCGTAGTGCTTTTCAATGATGCAGGCGAACTTGGCGAGTTCCATCACGTCTTCGTCAGTGATGGCGAAGCGACGGCGGTCTTCATCGGGAACATCGAGCGTACGCACCGTACGGCCGGACTTGCCTTCCGTATCGAATTCCATCTTGATGAGCTTGCTGCCGAGCGTCTTGCGGACGATCGCCTTCTTGCCCTGTTCGAGCATGGGCTTATGCACATAGAACTCATCGGGGTTGACTGCACCCTGAACCACGGTCTCACCGAGACCATAGCTGGCCGTCACAAACACAACCTGATCAAAGCCGCTTTCGGTGTCGAGCGTGAACATCACGCCGGCAGCACCCTTGTCGGAACGGCACATACGCTGCACGCCTGCGGACAGGGCCACTTCAACGTGCGTGAAGCCCTTGTGAACGCGATAGCTGATGGCGCGGTCGTTGTAGAGCGAAGCGAACACTTCGCGCATATGACGCAGAACGGCTTCAATACCAACCACGTTCAGAACGGTTTCCTGCTGACCGGCGAAGGATGCGTCGGGCAAGTCTTCGGCGGTGGCGGAAGAACGCACGGCCACGGAGATTTCTTCCTGACCGTCCTTGAGCCATTCGTAAAATTCGCGGATTTCCTTTTCGAGTTCGGCGGGGAACGGAGCGGCTTCAACCCAGCTGCGGATTTCAGCACCGGCCTTGGCAAGCTCGTTCACGTCGTCAACGTCCAGACCTTCCAGACGCGCGGCGATGCGGTCTTCAAGGCCTCCTTCCTTCAGAAACAGGCGAAACGCTTCGGCCGTCGTGGCAAAGCCGTCCGGCACACGAATACCAGCATCGGTCAGCTGACTGAGCAGTTCGCCCAGAGAAGCATTTTTGCCGCCCACACGATCAACGTCGGTCATGCGTAGCTGGCTGAAGGGAAATACATAACGGCCTTGAACCATTTGATCCTCTTTATCTCCCGGAATAACTGTGTCCGGGCAGGTTGTTGGTAAAAAACATGCGTATTTTAACGACTCAGCCTCGCCCATACCAATAGGCGCGACGCAGTCGCCTAGGCGAAATATAGTAGCAATTTGCAACGGAGACCATCTCGCCTTTTTCGAGCCTTTCTGAGCAGAGGCCAACAAGAGGTCGGACTTTACCATTTGTTAGCCGAAACGGGCTTGGTGTGACGTCGGTTTTTGTTAGACTTTGAAGCTCTTCTTGTGCGTGCTCCGTGAGCGCGCGTCGTTTATTTTTTCGCGAAAACACACCTATGTCGGAAGATCAAAAGACCGATACGCCCGCTAACCCCAACTGGCGCCCCGTTTTCATTGTGAGCGACGGCACGGCCATCACGGCTGAAACGCTTGCGCACTCCGTGCTCACTCAGTTTCCGAACCTCAACTACGACCGCGAACGCATTCCGTTTATCGACACGGTCGAAAAGGCCACGCAAACGGCCGAACGAATCAATGCAACGCTGCACCGCACGGGCGTGCGTCCTCTGGTGTTCTCCACCTTCGTTGATCCGGTGATTTCCCGCGCTTTCATCAACAGCAACGAAGGTTTTCAGATCGAACTCTTCCGCTCGTTCGTCGGTCCGCTCGAGCAGGAACTGCACATGAAAAGCGAGCACACGATCGGCGCCACGCACAAGATTCGCGACGAAGAACGCTACAACAAGCGCATTGCCGCCATCGACTATACGCTCTCGCACGACGACGGTCAGACGAACCGCGGCTTGGATCAGGCCGAAGTCATTCTCGTTGGTGTTTCCCGCTCCGGCAAGACGCCGACTTCGCTTTTCCTGGCCATGCAGTTCGGCATCAAGGTCGCCAACTATCCTCTTATTCCGGAGGATTTCGAGCGCGGGTGCCTGCCCGACATCCTGCTGCCTCTGCGCCACAAACTCTTCGGTCTTTCCATCAAGCCCGAGCGTCTGTCTGAAATCCGCAACGAACGCCGTCCGGGTTCGCGATATGCCAGCATTGAAAATTGCCGAGACGAAATCCGCAACGCTGAAGCACTGATGACCCGCAACGGCATCGAGTGGCTCAACTCCACCACCAAGTCCATCGAGGAAATTGCCGCAACGATCGTTGCCAAGTTCCATCTGCAGGGCGTCTCGACCCGCGTCTAATGCAGCGAATCGTCGATTCGGACTTCAAAGCCGGCTTTGTCTGCAAAGCCGGCTATTTTGTGTCCGTCGACTCAAAATAGCAATTTGGCTATTGGGACTATCACTTTTATTGCTTTTTAGCTTTTATTTGATGCGGATCAAATTGCAAAAGCACCAAAAGGTTTTAGGAGTCCCCTTTGCCTCTACACCATCTTTTCCCTTTTAAATCAAAACACTAAGTCGAAATTATCCTTTTCGATTTTGTCAGCTCATACGAATTGCCGATCTTCAAGCAACGTCCGCAGACCCACAAGATGCGGGCTTTGGCATTAGCATTGCAGTCAAAGTGCCCGATCGCAACGTTAAGCGGCTGCCTCGACCCGTTCAACGTCCGGTCGGCTGGTGCGTTTTTTTTGCGCGCCCAAAAGAAAGACCAATTTGCAATCAAGGAGAGAATTCCATGAAAAAACCTGTTCGTGTTGCCGTAACCGGTCCTGCCGGCAATATTGGCTATGCCCTGCTGTTTCGCATTGCAGCCGGCGACATGCTCGGCCCCGATCAGCCCGTTATTCTCCAACTGCTCGAACGCAACACGCCGGAAAGTGCCGCTCGCCTCAAGGGCGTTATGATGGAATTGGCCGACTGCGCCTTCCCGCTTCTTGCCGACATGACGTCCACAGCCGACCCGATGGTCGCCTTCAAGGATGCCGATGCTGCGATCCTTGTTGGTGCTCGTCCGCGCACCAAGGGCATGGAACGCTCCGAACTGCTCTCTGCCAACGGCGCCATCTTCACCGAACAGGGCAAGGCGCTCGACGCTGTCGCCAGCCGCGACGTCAAGGTTCTTGTGGTGGGCAACCCCTGCAACACCAACGCATACATCGCCATGAAATCGGCTCCGTCACTCTCGCCCAAGTGCTTCTCCGCAATGCTGCGTTTGGATCACAACCGCGCCCTCTCGCAACTTTCCGGCATCACCGGCAAACCCGTGACGACCATGCATAAGATGGCCGTCTGGGGCAACCATGCGCCCTCGATGTATCCGGACATTCGCTACTGCACGATTGACGGCAAGCCCGCCGCCGAATGCGTTGATCAGACCTGGTACCGAGACACCTTTATACCGACCGTCGGCAAACGCGGCGCGGCCATCATTGAAGCCCGCGGCGCAAGCTCGGCCGCATCTGCCGCATCGGCCGCCATCGACCACATGCACGATTGGTTCCTCGGCAGCAACGGCGACTGGGTCACGATGGGCGTTCCCTCCGACGGCAGCTACGGCATCCCCGAAGGCCTCGTCTGCGGCATGCCCTGCATCTGCGACGGCAAGGGCAACTACGAAATCGTCCAGGGTCTGAACTTCGACGCCTTCAGTCAGGAAAAACTCGACAAGACAGTCGGCGAACTCGTCGCTGAAGCGCAGGCCGTTCAAAGCCTGCTCTAAATTGTCTGAGCAACGACAAGGCGCATGCGTCAGGCGCCTGTCGCGCTCGATCGAACACCGCTTGGGATAGACATCCGAGCGGTGTTTTTTTACAGTACTGACCGTGAAACCTCTGACTTTATTAAGGCTAGGACGTCAAGCTTTAGGTCATGCAAAAAAAGACAGACAACACCACCTCAGTTTATGCGGCGTCGCCGCGGCTTTCCGCCGTGCTCGCGCGACTCGACGATCTTTCCGCGATTCCGGCCGCCGATCTGGCGAACCATCCTCGGGAAGTACCGTTGGCCGTGCTCGACTCCAACGTGGTTTTTGACGTGTGGTATTGGAACGACAAGGACGCGCAGGCGCTCAAGACCGCCATTCTTGAAAAGCGCCTGCGACTCGTCTCAACCCCGAGCTGCCTGAAGGAATTTGCCGTGGTGCTGGATAGACCTCAATTCAAGCTTTCCGAGTCCGAACAAGACCGGCTACTTGAAAACGTGCTCTCGCACGTCACGGTAGCCCGCTCTTCCGTCGAAGGTATGGTGCGATGCCGAGACACCGACGACGAGAAGTTTCTCAATCTCGCCTTTGAAACCCGGGCTGACTTTCTCTTTACAAAGGATAAAACCGTCCTGCGCGCCGGCCGCAGGCTTGTCTCACTGGGCACAAAAACAATGAAGCCCGCTGAATTCAACGGACTTCACCTTGCATCAGAACTGTCTTAGGACTGCGGCAGCGTGTCCTTGCAGTCACCGCCGCGGCGCACGGCTTCGATAAATTTTTGAATCTTGTCGTGATCCTTGATGCCGCGGGCCGTTTCAACGCCGCTTGCGGCATCCACCGCCCACGGACGCATAGTGCGGATCGCCTGACTGACATTCTGTTCTTTGAGACCGCCGGCCACAATCAGAGGCTTGCGAATCTGATCGCGGATCTTACCCACTCCTTCCCAATCGAACGACTGTCCGCAGCCGCCGTACTCCGGCGTTGCGGCGTCGGCCAACAGGGCCACGGCCATCGGGTATTCATCCTGAGCCTTGAGAAGATCCTCTGGGCTCTTGACCGCCACAGCCTTGACGTAGGGCACATGGAACTGGTCGCAGAACGCGCGCGATTCGTTGCCGTGGAACTGCAGCACACAGTCCGGGAACATCGCGAGGTGTTCACGCACCTCTTCGCTCGTCGGATTCACAAAAACAAGCACCTTGGTGACGGAAGACGGCACCAGACTCAGCAGGCACATGAGTCGGGACGGCGTGACGTACCGGGAACTGCCCGGATAGCACACAAAGCCCACCGCATCGGCACCCGATTGAACGGCGGTCAATACATCGTCTTCCAGCGTGAGCCCGCACAATTTAATGCGGACACGGTTCGTATCATCTGCGGCAGTATTTGAAAACAGCATTTTGTCTTTCTTTTTTATTGCTGATAAAAGTAGCTCGCCCAAGAGGCATTCGAGCATGGGCGAATGGTACCGATTCGGCGGCTGCCTTGCATAGGCAGGACATCTTAGTTGGGAGGAAATTCAAATTCGGCAGAACTCGGAAAGGTCATTGCGCCACAACAGCCGCCACAGCCAGCCCCAGGAAAATGAGTGCCGAAGCTTTGTTCAAAACAAACTGAACCCGAGGTGATCGAATCGTATCGGAAAGCACCCCGGCAAAAAGCGCGCAGCCTGCCATCACCACAAAGGCGCACAGCGTAAAGACAGCGCCAAGAAGTCCCATTTCGGAGGCCATCTGCCAGCCCGTCGCTCCTTTGCTCGCAAACTGCGGGAAAAAGGCCAGAAAGAAGATCTGCACCTTGGGGTTGGTGACGTTCATGATGACGCCGCGACGCAGCAATACAGCGAGACTGATGCGTTCTGCCTGCGTTTGACCGACGGACACGGGAGCGTGCCAGGCGCCCCAGGCAAGATACACAAGGTACGCAGCGCCCGCAAGACGAATGGTCCAGAAAAGCCATGGGCTGGCTGCGACCACCGCCGCAAGGCCCGCAGCGGCCGCCGCCGTCTGAATGAGGCAGCCGATCATGAGTCCGACGACCACCGCCAGCCCAGCGCGTGCGCCCGACTGTGCCGACTGAGCCAGCACATAGAGAATGTCAGGACCGGGAGCGGCAGCAAGCACCAGGCTTGCAGCGGCAAACGTAAGCAGTACGGCAGCGTCCATCTTTGTCAAGCTTGAGCGTTAAAAAAGGCCCGGTGGATTTGCATTCTCCAGCAGGCCTTTTTGTCAAACGTGAGTCTGATTAACCCACCCAAACGCGCGCGTTTTCAAACATGCGCATCCAAGGCGAGAAGGCGCCCATTTCACGCGGATGCCAGGACAGTTGCACCGTGCGGTGGCTGCGTTCCGGATGCGGCATCATGATCGTGAAGCGACCGTCGGGTGTGGTCACGGAAGTCACGCCGCCGATTGAGCCGTTGGGATTGAGCGGATAGCGTTCGGTGGGCTCACCGTTGCCGTCGACATAGCGCGCCGCAATCAAAGCGGTCTGTGCGTCTTCGGGACGATCCCACTGTACGCGACCTTCGCCATGGGAGTTCACGATCGGCATGCTGCTGCCGGCCATGCCGCGGAACAGAATCGAGGGGCTCTCCTCGATACGCAGCTGCACGCAGCGAGCTTCGAATTGTTCGGAACGGTTGCGTACGAACTGCGGCCAGGCTTGCGCCCCCGGAATCAGGCTCTTTAAGCGGCTCATCATCTGGCAGCCGTTGCAGATGCCCAAAGCAAAGGTATCCGTACGGTTGAAGAACGCCGAGAACATGTCCGAAAGCATGGCGTTGTGAAGGATGGTCTTGGACCAGCCGCCGCCGGCACCCAGCACGTCGCCGTAGGAGAAGCCGCCGCAGACGGCCAGGCCCACGAAGTCTTCAAGCGTGATGCGGCCGGTAAGCAGATCGGTCATGTGCACGTCATAGGCTTCAAAGCCCGCGCGAGTGAATGCCGCAGCCATTTCGGTCTGGGAGTTGACACCCTGTTCGCGCAACACGGCAAGCTTCGGACGTACACCTGTGGCAATGTAGGGAGCGGCAATGCGCTCTTCGTTGTCAAAGGTGGTCTTTACGAACAGTCCCTTGACGTCCTTGTCACACATCCAGTCGGTTTCGCTGTCGGCGCACGCCGGGTTATCGCGGTTGCGGGCGATGGCGTTGGAAACTTCGCACCAGGCGCGCGTGAGGTCCGTGCGGTCTTCGCGCAAGATTTCCTTGCCGTGTTCAAGAACGACGAGCGCGTCCTCGTCGTTGAGCTCGCCCACAGTCTTAAACACTGCTTCCAGCCCTTCGGCCTTGACTTCGGCCATCACTTCGTCGAGACGATCTGCAGGTACCTGGATGAGCGCACCGAGTTCTTCGGCAAAGAGCCCTTCAAGAACATTGCCGCCCAGCATTTCGGCATTGAGAGTCACACCGCAGTGCGAGGCAAACATCATTTCCGCTGCCGTTGCGGCAAAGCCGCCGTCACTGCGGTCGTGATAGGAAAGGACGCAACCGGCAAGCGTGAGCTTACGAATCAGACGCACGAATTTGGCGAGCGTTTCGGGGCAGTCCACATCGGGAGCCGTGTCGCCGAAGCTCTGCACGCACTGCGCGAGAATAGAGGCGCCCATGCGGTTCTTTCCGAAACCGAGGTCGGCGGCAAGGAGCACACTCTTTACATCCTTACGGAGTTCCGGTGTGAGCGTCAGGCGCACGTTGCCAACAGGCGCTGCTGCCGAGACGATGAGCGATACCGGACTCGTCACACACTTAGCTTCTTCGCCGTCCTTCCAGGCGGTGCGCATTGAGCAGGAATCCTTGCCCACGGGAATCGAAATACCCAGCTTCTGGCAAATGACGCTCGCGGCTTCAACGGCACTAAAGAGCTTGGCGTCTTCACCCGCAGCGCCGCAGGCGGCCATCCAGTTGGCCGAAAGCTTCACAAGCGAGAGATCAATGTCGGCGGCGGCAATGTTGGTGAGAGCCTCGCCCACAGCCATCCGGCTGGCGGCAGCAGCATCAATCACGGCCACCGGCGTACGTTCGCCCATTGCCATGGCTTCGCCCGCCTCCGACGTAAAGGAAACGCAGGTCACCGCGCAGTCGGCAACCGGCACCTGCCAGGGACCGACCATCTGATCGCGGCTTACGAGACCGCCCACGGAGCGATCGCCGATCGAAATCAGGAAGGATTTGTTGGCCACCGTCGGGTGCTTGAGCACGCGGTAAAGAGCTTCCTTGAGCGTCACGTCGGTCTTGAAACCGGACAGATCGGCCTTGACGCTCGTCACGTTACGGTGCATGCGCGGCGGCTTGCCGAGGAGCACTTCCATGGGCATCTGCACGGCGCGGTCTTCACCCTTGCGGCCTTCCACAATCAGTTCGCCGTCTTCGGAGATGGCGCCCAGCACAGCGTACGGGCAACGTTCGCGGCGGCAGAAGTCATCAAACTTTTCAAGCGACTCCGGAGCGATTGCGAGCGCATAGCGTTCCTGGCTTTCGTTACACCAGACTTCGAGCGGGCTCATGCCCTTTTCTTCAACCGGCACCTTGTCGAGAGACAGACGTGCGCCGTGCCCCGAGAGGTCGGCAAGTTCCGGCATAGCGTTCGAAAGACCGCCCGCACCGATGTCGTGAATGGCCAGAATCGGATTGTCCTTGCCGCACGACCAACAGCGGTCGATCACTTCCTGAGCGCGGCGCTCCATTTCGGGGTTGCCGCGCTGCACGCTGTCAAAGTCAAGCGCTTCAGCATTCGAACCCGAAGTCATGGAACTTGCGGCGCCGCCACCCAGACCGATGCGCATACCCGGGCCGCCGAGCACGATCAGGAGCGTGCCCGCAGGCAACTCGAGCTTCTTGGTTTGATCGTCGCGGATGTTGCCGATGCCGCCCGCAAGCATGATGGGCTTGTGGTAGCCGTAGCGGGTGTCTCCCACGCGCGCTTCGAAAGCGCGAAAGTAACCGAGAATGTTGGCGCGACCGAATTCATTGTTAAAGCTCGCGGCACCGATGGGGCCCTCGGTCATGATTGACAGAGGCGTAGCGATGCGCGAGGGAGCACCGTAAATCTTGTCTTTGCCGCAGTCGCAGTCGGCGGCGGTGTTCTTGTCGTTTTCCCATTCCTGAGCCTTGCCCGGCAGATGCAGAGCCGAGACAGTAAAGCCACACAGGCCCGCCTTCGGACGAGCGCCGCGACCCGTTGCACCTTCATCGCGAATTTCGCCGCCCGAACCCGTGGAAGCTCCCGGGAACGGAGAAATAGCGGTCGGATGGTTGTGGGTTTCGACCTTAAAGACGGTATGGGTCGGTTCCTTGATTTCTTCGTAATGAGAACCAAAGCGGTCTTCGGCCGACGGACGCGGATAAAGACGGTCGACCTCAGGGCCTTCGAAGACGGCAGCGTTGTCGGCATAGGCAATGATGGTGCCGCGGGGTGCCGCCTTGTGCGTTTCACGGATCATGCCAAACAGGGTCTTTTCCTGTTCGACGCCGTCAATCGTGAACTTGGCATTGAAGATCTTGTGGCGGCAGTGCTCGGAGTTGGCCTGCGCGAACATCATCAGTTCAACGTCCGTGGGATTGCGCTGTTGCTTGGTAAAAGCGTCAACGAGATAGTCAATTTCGTCGGCAGCCAGCGCAAGGCCCATTTCGACGTTGGCCGCTTCCAGCGCTTCCTTGCCGCCCGCAAGAATGTCAACGGTGCGCATTTCGCGGCCCTGAACGTCGGAAAAGAGCACGGCAGGATCGGCGTCGGCCGCAAGCACCGTCTCGGTCATGCGATCGTGCAGCAGAGCCGCAACGGCAGCCTGATCAACGTCGCCCTCGACCGAAAGCGTATAGAGCACGCCGCGCTCGACGCGGGCCACCGCATCGATGCCCGTGTTGTGCACGATGTCGGTTGCCTTTGAAGCCCAGGGGCTGATGGTGCCCAGACGCGGCACAACCAGGAACTGAAGATTGCCGGCCTTTTCATCTGCCGGATCCCCATAATCAAGAAGCGCGGCCAGACGCTGCGCTTCATCTTCGGTCAAATCTCTCGAGATATGCACAAAGTGCAGATAGCGGCCGGAGACGGCCTGCACGGCAGGACACACGCCGCGCAGCTGCTTGAGGAGACGCTCGGCGCGAAATTCGGACAACGCGCAAGAGCCGGGAATGCGAAGAACGGAGATCTGTGACATCTTGGAAATTCAACCGCTGAGATTGCAAAGAAAGCCCGCCGACTCGGTGCCGCACGGGCAATTGAATCTGTCAATTATAACGGTCCGATGGCCTTACCTGTTGGTCCGGAAATGATTTGCCAAGACTTTGGGAACCGGACAAGTACAATGCTTCGCAACACAAATCCCGACCCGGACGTTTAATCGCTTTTCAAAGGAATTCCGTCATGCCACGCATCACAGTTTCCGGCTCCATTGATCCCCTATTGAGCGTTGTACTCGACAAGGGCGAAAGCATCTTTGCCGAACGCAACGCCATGGTATCCATGGATTCCACGCTTGCTCTCACCGGACGAGCCAAAGGCGGCCTTTTTTCCGCGCTGTCTCGAAAGGTGCTCAACGACGAAAGCTTTTTTCAGCAAAAAATTGAAGCCGTCGACGGACCGGGTGAGGTTCTTCTCACTCCGACGCTTCCGGGCGACGTTGCCGTGCTACAGACGGGGGAGCGCCAGTACATGATTGCAGACGGAGCCTATCTGGCAAGCACCGAAGACGTGGAGCTCAATGCGAAGACTCAGGGCATCGGGCGCGCCCTTTTGGGCAACTCCGGCGGCTTTTTCGTGATCCGCACGGGTGGAACGGGCGAAGTGGCCGTAAGCGGCTTCGGTTCCATGCGTGCCATTGATCTTGACGGCAGCCGTTCGGTTTACGTCGACAACGGTCATCTGGTGGCATGGGATACGGAGCTCGATTACGAGCTTGCACTCAACACCGCCAAGCAGGGTTTCTTCGGAAAGATCTTCCACAGTCAAACTTCAGGCGAAGGCATCGTTCTGAAGTTCTCGGGCCAAGGGCGACTTTACGTCTGCTCGCGCAACCGCGGCGGATTCGTCGACTGGCTTTTTTCTCAGATGCCCCAAGAAAAGATGGTCAAAAACGAATAGTCGGTACCTCGGCGTACAATTGCGCATCCTTTCAGACACCGAGTTTTCATTACATCTACCATGGCACAGCAAATTCTCAATCTCGACGAACTCGCTTCGCTCGAACACCGCTATCAGTCCCAGCTTCCCGCCGCCGAACTCATGCGTCGCGCCGGCCTCGTGATTGCCGATCGAGTCTGCGAATCGCTCGAACCCGGCAAGCATGTCGTCTTCATCTGCGGCCCCGGCAACAACGGCGGCGACGGTTTTGCCGCCGCTCGACTGCTGCTTGATCGCGAATACCGCGTGACTGTTGCCCTGATCGGCTGCGACAAGCCCAAGACCGAAGATGCACTTGCCATGTACAACGCCTATGTGAACGCAGGCGGCGCCGTGATCAGCGACCCTTACAACGCCGACAAGGCCGAAGTCGTGATCGATGCGCTTTTTGGAACGGGCATGAAAAAGCCGCTGGCAGGAGACTTCCAAGACGCCGCCATGTGGTTTAACGAACGTCAGGCTTTGCACATCAGCGTTGACATCCCCTCCGGCCTGGACCCGATGACCGGCCGCTGGGTGGGCGGAGTCAAGGGCTGCATGGCCGACATCACGCTTGCCATGCTCGCTCCGAAGGCAGGTTGCTTCATGTGCGAAGGCGCCGATGCCGCCGGTGTCGTCGAAGTGAACGAACTCGGCGTTTCCGTTCCCCTTTCCACGATCGGTCTCGTCGAACCCGACGACTTCCGTCACGTGCTCGAGGAACGCAGCCGCAACAGTCACAAGGGAAACTACGGTCACGTGGCTGTAGTGGGCGGCGAAACCGGCACGATCGGCGCGGCCGTTCTTGCGGCCCGTGCGGCAATCGTGACGGGCGCAGGCCGCGTCACGGTCGAATTCATGAGCGACAAGGCCCCGGCTTTCGACACGATCTATCCGGAACTCATGGTCGCCGACGGCGAAATTGATCTCACGAAGACCTCCTGCAATGTCGTGGGCTGCGGCATGGGCTTTTCCGACAAAGCCCGCAAGCGTCTGGCCGATGCCATCGCTGCTCCGGTACCGTTGATTCTTGATGCCGATGCACTTCGCATGATTGCCGACGACATGTCGCTTCAGGATGCGCTGCTTGCCCGCAAAGCTCACACGGTCATCACTCCGCATCCGGGCGAAGCTGCCGCCATCATCCGAAGCACCGTTGAAAAGGTTCAGGCCGACCGCATCGGAGCTGCCCGAGAGCTCGCCGTTCAGACCGGTGCCATTTCGATTTTGAAAGGCGCCGGCAGCGTCATCACCCTGCGCAGCTCGCGCACCTGGATCAATCCCACGGGCAACGCCATGCTCGCCACCGCCGGTTCGGGCGATGTGCTAAGCGGCATGCTCGGTGCCTTCTTTGCGCAAGGCTACGACCTCGTAAGCGCGACGCTTGCCGCCGTTTATCTGCACGGCAAGGCAAGTGAAGAGTACGCCGCGGGCTTTACCGCCAGCGACATTGCGCCGGCTGCCGCCGCAATGCTCAACACAATGCGCCTGAGCCGCCCGGAACCCGAAGCGTAATCGCCTCTGATCCGTGGATTTGATTGAACGCCGCAGATGCCATCGTCTGCGGCGTTTGATTTCTTGGATGACCCATCAAGTCAGCGGAATCTCCTTTTGGGTTCGCAAAATCTAGTAGATACCCGAGACCTTTTGGGTACAATTTCCTTCCGACGCGTTGCCGCGTTTCCTTTTTGCGCTCTCAAAGAGCGCAAGGCGGCATTTTGAAGCCCATAGTATCCGCGCCGGCTGTTCACGCGAACGGTTCAAAGAAGCAGAGCAACGCGAAAAATTAATTCAAGGAAGGAAAGGACATGTCCAAGAAAAAACTTCTGACCGTGCTCGCAGGTCTTGCCTCTTTGTGCCTCGGCGTTAATGCTGCCGAACTCAACGCCTACTCCGTGATGCCGGAGAAGTACGCTTCGCGCATCTTCGCCGAATTCACCAAGGACACGGGCATCAAGGTGAACTTCCTTCGCTTTTCCACTGGTGAGGCACTGGCTCGTCTGACCGCAGAAAAGGGCAACCCGCAGGTCGACATCATGATGGGCGGTCCTGCCGACATGTATGCCGCCGCCAGCAAGGAAGGCATCTTCGAAGCCTATCGTCCGGCCGACTCCGACGCGATCGACGCCTCCTTGCGCGATCCCAACAACTACTGGACCGGCATCGGCGTCATTCCGCTGTGCTTCCTCACCAACACCAAGTTCCTGAAGAAGAACAACATGGAACCGCCGAAGAAGTGGGCCGACCTTCTTGATCCGCGCTACAAGAAGAATCTGCAAATGGCCGATGCCCGTACGTCCGGCACCGCCACCGAACGCATCTTCTCGCTCGTGAAGATCATGGGTGAAGACGAAGCCTTCAAGTTCCAGAAGCAACTCAACGGCAACATCCAGATGTACACCAAGAGCGGTGCGGGCGGCGCCATGCCGATTGCGACCGGTCAGTGCGCTTCAGGCATCTTCTACATTGTCGACGCTTTGGACATCCAGCAGCAGGGTTATCCGGTCGTGATTACCTATCCTGAAGACGGCGTGAGCTACGGCATTGAAGCCACGGGCGTCATCAAGGGTGGCAAGAACAACGCCGAAGCCAAGAAGTTCGTCGACTGGGCCGCTTCCAAGAAGTTTGCCGAATTCATCGTCGCCAACAAGATCAATTACGTTCCGACCCGCAATGACGTGAAGACGGACAATCCCATTCTCGATCTCACCAAGATCAAGATGATTCCGACCGACGTCACCTGGAAGGGCGAAAAGCGCAAGGAATACACCCAGCGCTGGATCAACGAAGTCATCAAGTAAAACTTCGCCTCACGCGAACGCCGTCCGGCAAGGTTTTTAACGGCGGCGCTCGCCGGCAATACTTATTTTTTCATCGGCATTCGGAGGCTGACATTTGCTCGGCCTCCCTCTTCTCTTTTTTTTCGAACCACTATGACGACCTCTTCCGGTGCATCGGGACGAGACGCCACGACACGTCTCACCGTGGCGATGCTGTGGCTTTTGATCGGCGTCTTCGTGCTTTATCCGCTCTGCCGGCTTCTTGCCATGACCTTCTGGGGCGAGAGCGGTTTTACCTTTGAAAATCTCAAGCCCTTCGTCTCAAGCTGGTACGACCAGCAGGCAGCTGTCAACAGTATCCTGCTTGGCTTTTCCGTAGGCCTGGCCGGTACCGTTCTGGGCTTTATCTTCGCCTTTGCCGTCACGCGTCTGCGCATGCCCGCTTGGGTGAAATTCATCATCAGCGCAATCACGATCCTGCCTCTGATTTCTCCTCCCTTTACAAGCAGTATCGCGCTCACGCTTCTCTTGGGTCCCAACGGCATGATCCTCACGCTTTTGGGCATCGAGGACTTCAACTTCTACGGCTTCTGGGGCACCTTCATTTCCGAAACGCTTACCTTTTTCCCGGTGGCGTTCATGACGCTCTCGACCATTCTCTCGCGCATCGATCCGAACCTGGAAGACGCTGCCTATTCTCTGGGCGCTTCGAGTCTTACGGTCTTTCGTACGGTCACGATGCCGCTTGCCGTTCCCGGCATCGCCAACGCGTTTCTTCTCGTTTTCTCCTGTTCGCTCGCCGACTTTGCAACACCTCAGGTCTTGGGCGGACACTCCTTCCCGGTGCTCCCGACACAGGCTTATCTGCAGATTACCGGCATGTACGACTTTAAGGGCGGCGCAGCGCTTTCTTTCATGCTGCTCATTCCGGCTCTCGCCGTATACCTGCTGCAGCACTACTGGGTAAGCCGCAAGAACTTCGTGACGGTGAGCGGTAAAGCCGGCGGACGCAGCTCGATTCACGGCCCGGGGCTGCTCGTGACGACCGTCATGGCCGTGGTCATCGCAGCCGTAATCGCCCTGATCATCGCTATCTACTCGGTCATCGTTCTGGGCAGTGTCGTCAAGGTGTGGGGCGTCGACAACTCGATTACCTTCGCCAACTACGAATACGTCATGACCCACGGCATGAAAGCCATCAAGGACACGCTGCTGATCGCCTGCATCGGTACGCCTTTGGGTGGTCTGCTTGCTGTTCTCGTGGGCTACGTGACGACTCGCCTGAAGGTGCGCGGTCACAAAACTCTGGAAACGGCCTCGCTTCTGAACTACACGCTGCCGGGCACCGTGGTCGGTATCGCCTACATCATCGCCTTCAACGACAAGCCGATCGTTCTAACCGGCACGATCTACATCCTGATTGCGGCATACGTCTTCCGTTATTCTTCGGCTGGCATCCGCAACGTCATCGCCGCGCTCTCCCAGATCGATCCCTCGATCGAAGAAGCTAGCCGGAGCCTGGGCGCCTCGTCCGTGAAAACCTTCACGTCGATCACGATCCCGCTCGTCCTGCCGGCCATCCTTTCGGGCATGAAGTATCTCTTCATCCACTCGATGACGGCCATCAGCGCCACGATCTTCCTCGTGTCGGTTCACTGGACTCTGATCACGACCCGCATTCTGGAATGCATGACCGAACTGCAGTTTGCGCAGGCCTGCGCCTTCTCGGTTGTGCTGATTCTTCTCGTCTTCCTGGCCTCCGGCGCCATGTCGCTGCTGGCCCGCGTACTGTGCCGCAACGGCGACACCATTGGAGCACGCTAAATGTCCGTTTCTCTCAGTCTTAAAAACATCTGCCGCCGTTTCATCAAGGACAACGAAGAGTTCCTGGCGGTCAACAACGTCAATCTGGACGTACAGCCCGGCGAATTTTTAACCTTCCTCGGCCCGTCGGGCTGCGGCAAAACCACGACGCTTCGCATGATCGCAGGTTTCGAAACCCCGAGCTCGGGCCAGATCCTCGTCGACGGCGTCGACATTACGAACGTTCCTGCCAACGAACGCGGGCTGGGCTTTGTGTTCCAGAACTACGCGCTTTTCCCGCACATGACGATTTTTGACAACGTCGCCTACGGTCTCAAAATCCGCGGCGAGTCAAAGGACACCATGGCAACCAAGGTTCGCGAAGCGCTCGCTCTCGTGGGGCTAACCAAGGCTGAACAGCGCTACCCGAGCCAGCTGTCGGGCGGCGAACAGCAGCGCGTGGCTTTGGCCCGCGTGCTCGTGCTGCGTCCGAAGCTTCTTCTGATGGACGAACCGCTCTCGAACCTCGACGCAAAGCTTCGTTTGCACATGCGAACGGAAATCCGCCGCATTCAACAAAAGCTCGGCATCACGTGCCTGTATGTCACGCACGATCAGAAAGAAGCTCTGACAATGTCGGACCGCATCATGGTGATGCACGGCGGCAAGATAGAACAAATCGGCACGCCTATGCAGCTCTACGAAGATCCGGCCACACCCTTTGTTGCCGACTTTATCGGTCAGGCCAACCTCATCGAGGGCCGTCTGGAAGCCGTGCAAGCCGACGGCTACGGCATCATCTCCGTATCCGGTCAAAAACTGCGAGCCCGCATGGGTAAGCAAAATCCCCCGGCCGTGGGCGAAAACGCCTACCTCGTGGTGCGTCCGGAAAACCTGCACCTGCAGGCCGGATCCGAGAGTTTTACCGTGCAGATCGTCAACCGACTGTTCGAAGGCGATCGAATCGACTATCACGTGCAGATTCCGAACTCGAACCAGACCAAGCCCTACAGCATGTCTGTTCCGTTCCTGCCCGGCACTGGGCTTATTGATGTCGGCACCGAACTCAAGGCAACGTTTACGCCCGACGCCGGTGTAATCATCAAGCGCTAAAGAGCGCTACAGCCAACAAAAACGCCGTCGGTTCACCCCCGGCGGCTTTTTTGTCGGCTGCCTGTGTTTCTATATCTCAGAACATTTGTGGTTCTCAGGCGTTGAGCACAAAGAACTTTTCCACCATCCCCTCGTCGCTCACGCGCACGGCGTATCGATGCAATCGTGCCTGACGCAGCAGAGCCTGATCGATATCATCCTGCACCTTACGCGCTTGCTTTTGCAGATCGGCAAGGAACCCGTCGTGAATTTCCGTGAGTTCCTGAGCGTGCTTAGCAATGGCAGCAGCACGCGAAATTTCATGTTCACCGGCCGTTCTCATGTGCGAAGGATCGAGCTTGTCGTGCGCTACCTTCTGAGCGGCAGCAATGAGCGAGCGCACGTCCGTAAACTGGTTGACGTCGCCTGCGACCGCATTGGCGCAGCGTACTTCCTCTTCAAACGAATCGCCGATCGACACGCGCAACAGCGAACAAATGCGCATGAAGCGAACAGTCAGATCGCGCACGTACATATAGGCGATGGCGTGAACCAGGGCATCGTCGGCGTCCTCGAGATTGACGACTGAACCAGCTCTCTTTTCAATCGCTTCGTCGATGCGGTCGGCCTGCTCGTGCATATCCTTGGAAATCTCATCGATTTCGGCAAGATACTCGGACACCCGGTCGGCTTCAACTCCGCTTTTGACGGCCGCGACAACGGCTGAAAGGCTTGCGTAGCGCATCGTCCAGCTTGCGACCGTTTCATAGGCGACATGCTGCGGCAAATCGGCCAGGCGCTTTGCCACTTCCGCGTTTTCCTTTTCGAGTTCAGCGCGCAGTTCGTGCGGCATGCCCTTGGGATTGAAAGCGGCCCACAGGGCGGCCACAAGACCGAGTTTGGAACCTTCCAAAGACATCTTCATGGGGTTACCGAGCACTTCTCCCGTCTCGTCAATGGCTGTCACATGAGTGACGACGCCGGCCGACTTATCGTTGCGGAAAATGCCTTCCTTAAGTGCGGCTTCAAGCGCCGGCGCAAAGCTCACCGAGTAGATATGGCGCTCAAAGGCACTGCCCGGCACCCAGGCGAGCTGGCAGACGTGGCTAAAGAGCGCTTCGAGGCTGCGGCGCGTCTCGTCGGTCGACTCGATTTCCATCCAGTGCTCGCGGTCAATCTTGAAGGCGCGCTGGATGAACACTTCGGGAGAAACAGCGTCTTCGCGCACAGTCGTAAGCGCGAGCATCGTCGGGCGACGAACGTTGACGGCGTCGAATTCCTGCACCTCCTGCGGCTTTTTCACCGCACCGCGCGCCGGATTTTCGTTGGGCACGGGACGACCGCTCTGAATATGCTTTGTCTTGGCAGTAGGTTTGCCGCCGCCCTCCTTACTCAGTCGGCGCAGGACAAATCCCAGCACCACGAGCGCGACGACCATTAAAAGAAGGAAAACACCTGATAGTTCTTGCTGCATCTTTGGCGATCCGAAAGAAAAGCTTTCTCGCTTGGATTGTAGTCCGTTCGGCACCCATGCCGCCTACTGCAAACGCCCGAGAAACATTGGATTTTGTGCGTATTAACGGGCGTTGCGCCGGAGCAATACGAACAACGGCCTTCTCGTTTTTGCTAAGTCTCTGAATCCACTTCTTTTTTGTTTTCAAATTTACAAAGGCGCCCTGATACAATGCGACAAACAAAAAATCATCGGCCGCCTTTGAAGCTTTTCCCTTGACCGCTTCGATTGAGACAGGCCCATTTAAGAACACTTTGGGAGACTTATTTTGCCCACCATTGCCAGCGGCTTTCGTCTTGCAAACAACGTCAAAATTCCGTGCATCGGCCTCGGAACCTGGCAGGTTCCCGACGACGAAAAACTGATTGAGCATATCCACGACGCCATCAATATCGGCTATCGTCACATCGATACCGCTTTTATCTACGGCAACGAGGCTGGCGTGGGCGAAGCCATTCGCACCTGCGGCGTTCCGCGTGAACAGATCTTCGTCACAACCAAGCTCTGGAACGCCGACCGCGGGTACGACGCCGCCATGCGCGCCTTTGACAACGCCCTTCAAAAGATGGATCTCTCCTACCTGGACATGTTCCTCATTCACTGGCCAGCCGCCAAGGGCGAACCGATGACCTGGCAGAGCATCAATTCCGGCACCTGGCGCGCCCTCGAAGACCTCTACGAGCAGGGTGTCGTGCGCGCCATCGGCGTAAGCAACTTCCTGTCGCATCATCTCGTGCCGCTGCTCGCGCGAGCCCGCATTGCACCGATGGTCAACCAGATCGAATTTCACCCCGGCTACCGTCAGGCAAGCACGTTCGACTTCTGTGCGAGCCGCAACATTCAGGTCGTTGCCTGGTCTCCTCTGGCACGCGGTGCCCTTGTGCGTAACCCGGTAATCCTTGAGATCGCCCAAAACCATGGCGTCTCGACCGGTCAGGTGTGCCTGCGCTGGTGTCTGCAACACGGCGCGGCAGCTGTCGTGAAGTCCTTGTCGCCCGAACGGCGCCGCATGAATGCGGATCTTTTCAGCTTCAGCCTGACGGCTGAAGAAATGGATCGTCTCGACAATATGCCGCAGACGGGATTCTCAGGTCTGGATCCGGATCACGTGACGTTCTAAAACGCACTTTCGCTGACGAAAAAAGGACGCTTTCCGAGATGGAAGCGTCCTTTTTCGTCGATGATTTGAAAAGCCTTTAGATCTCCAAGCCTTCGGCGATTCGTTTGCCGCGAGGTGTTCCGTAAGTGAGAGCCACACGCGGCGAGAGCGCAAAGTAAAGACTCCAGCCGATGCTCCAACCAAAGAGCTGAATCAGACTGAGTTCGGTGAGCGCCAAACCGAAGTACCAGCTTTGCAACATGGCCACACAGGGCCCCATCAGCCAGACGCCGACTACGGCAAAGGCTACGGCGTTGGGCGAGCGCTTAGCGGCAATCTGCCAAATAACCCAGACGCCGATGATGATGGAGACAAGTCCGGGTACTACGGCCACGAAAGCAGCCTGCATAGTCTGAGAGTTACGCGCAAGCATGAACCAGAGCTCGCTCGTCATATAGGCCGTTTGCCACACGAGTGTCAGAAGCCAGCCAATCTGCCCGGCCAGGAAAAGCCACATCACTCCACCAAAACCGCTTTTGGCACGAGGTGACATGAGAACGGGCGGGCGCGTCTGCGCATAGCGCCCGACAAAGAAAGTGGGAATCAAAACCACGGCTACCGCGAGAAGCCAGCCGACCAAACCTCCGAACATGTGCATACCTTGAGTTTTCCGTACAAAAGTGGTTTGCGCAATTTAGCAAAAGAAATGCACCTTGGCGCCTCGTCTACCTACCGCTTGTGTTACCTGATTTTGTGATGCGGATGTCCGCAACAGCAGTCGAGCTCAAACTCCCGACAGCAGTCGCAGGAATCGGTGTAGGACTCCAACTCCTGCAGAATGCCGCAACTCTTTCCTTCGTGATCTCCCGTACAGTGGCACTCAAGCGCCTGCAGCTTTTGCTTGAGTTCCGTCAGCTCCTGAATGCGGTTGTCGATGTCTCGAATATGCGCGCCGATCGTCTCGTGCACCACCCCGAACTCGCACGGCTGAGCGTTTTCCAAATTGGCCAGCTTGGCGATCTCCTCAAGACTCATGTCAAGCAACCGGCAGTGACGGATGAAGTGAAGTCTTGCAAGGTGCCTTCGCGTGTAATTGCGGTAATTGTTCTCTAGCCGCAACGGAGCCGGAAGCAGCCCCTGCGCCTCATAAAAGCGGATGGTCTCCACAGCCACGCCGGAGCGTTGAGCCAGTTCGCCGATTCTCATGCGTTTCCCCGTATGCGAAAAATTCTTGACACTGTAGCGACTACAGGGTTTTTAATGTTACTCGTTAAAGAAACTTTTTTGTTCGCCCCATGACGACCTCTTCCTGCATCAAGCTCTACATTCCGGAGATGTGTTGCGGTGCCGAAACCGCTTTGATCGAAAAAGCCTTCAAAGGCAGTGACCTTGTCAAGGACATTCGATTCGACACGCTCGCTCGTACCGCCCTCTTTACGCCGGCCAATGAGAACGTCACCGCCGCGATGCTCATCACCATCATTGACTCTGTGGGTATGCAGGCAAACGAAATCCGAGAAACGATCCTCTCGGAAATGGCAATTCGCATCGAGCGCATGCAAACGGACGCCGATGTCACACAGGTTCTTGAGCTTGTCGGGCTTGACTGCGCCGTCGACAAGATCAATCGCGTCGTGAAATTTCATACGGACGCCGAGCACTGCTTTGCCATTCTCGAAAAACTGCAGAAAGCGGGTTTTGACGCGGTGGTCGTCGCCTCCGGCAAAACGGATGCAGCCCAAACCGAGGGCGAATCGATTCCCTGGCTGCGCTTGGGTATCGCGCTCGTCTTTGCGGCCGTTGCGGAAGCGATCGAACTTACGCACGCGCTGCCTGAGTGGGCGATCATGGCCTGTGCCGCCGTTGCCATCGTGCTTGCAGGCTTTCAGACGATTCTCAAGGGGTTCGGCTTTCTCCTTCGCCTGATCTTCAACATGGATACGCTGATGAGCGTGGCCGTGATAGGCGCCGTTTGTCTGGGTGCCTGGCCCGAAGCTGCCATGGTGATGGTGCTCTATGAAATCGGAGAAGCTATCGAAGATCTGAGCATGACGCGTGCACGAAACGCCATCCGTAAGCTCATGGACGTGGCACCGGCTGAAGTCACCGTCAAGGTGGGAGAAAGTTGGCAACGCATGAAAGCCGAAGCGGTTCCTGCAGGCTCGCTCTATCGCATTGAGCCGGGCGAGCGAGCCGCTTTGGACGGCATGGTGGAGGACGGTACGGGATCGATGGACGAATCCATGATCACGGGAGAGTCGATGCCTGCCGCAAAAACGGTCGGTTCTCGTGTCTTTGCGGGCGCCCTGGCGCTTGAGAGCGCACTTACCGTGCGCGCCACGGCCGCGGCCGCCGATTCGATGAGTGCACGCATCATCCGCGCCGTGGAGGAGGCCGAACAGAAGAAAGCCCCCCTGCAGCGCTTCGTGGACAAATTCGCCTCACGCTACACCCCGGCGGTGTTTGCTCTTGCCATTCTCACGGCCGTTCTCGGTCCGATTTTTTCGAGTGAACCCTGGACAGTCTGGATCTACCGTGCTCTGGTACTGCTTGTTATTTCCTGTCCCTGCGCCCTGGTGATCTCCACCCCCGTGACCATCGTCTCAGCCGTTTCTGCGGCCGCTCGCCGAGGCGTGTTGATTAAGGGCGGTGTGTATCTCGAAGCCGGCCGCACTCTCAAAAACGTCTGCCTCGACAAAACGGGCACCGTCACCAAAGGCAAACCCTCCTTGAGCAACATAACGCTCACAAGCACTGTGGATAAAAACCGGGCGATGCTGCTTGCCGCAAGTCTCGCCGCCATGAGCTCGCATCCGGTCAGCCGCGCCATTGCGGAGCATTTCGCCGAAGAAAACCGCTCGACGCTGCCCGTAAAAGACTTCAAGGCGCTGCCGGGCAGCGGCACGCAAGGAGTCATCGACGGATCGCTCTTTTTCCTCACCAATCTCACCTGGCTAAACAGTCGCGGGAGTGTGACGCCCGATGTGACCGCAGCCTTTGATGCGGCTCACGCCAAGGGGCAAACGGCCGTGGCATTGAGCGATATGTTCGGTGTCGTTGCGGTGTTTGCCGTTGCAGATACCTTAAAGAGCAACTCGGCTCAGGCAATCGCGCTCATGAAAAAGGTGGGACTCACGCCGTGGCTGCTTACCGGTGACAACGCTCGGGCGGCCGAAGCCATCGCTCAAAAAGTGGGCATCGACAACGTCAAGGCGGATCTTCTGCCGGAGCACAAGCTCGAAGTCATTGAAGAACTGGAGTCTAAGGCGCCGACAGCCATGGTGGGCGACGGCATCAACGACGCACCGGCGCTGTCGCGCGCACGCATTGGTTTTGCCATGGGCATCAAGGGAGCTGATACGGCCATTGAAGCGGCCGACGTCGCCATCATGGACGACAACATCGCCAAGATCGCCTGGTTTAAGAAACTATCGGAGTTGACACACTCCACGCTTATTCAAAACATCGTTTTTGCGCTCGGTGTCAAGTTCTGCTTCATGATTGCGGCGCTTGCGGGATACGCCACGATGTGGATGGCGGTCTTTGCCGATACGGGAGTATGTCTGATCGTGGTGGCCTGGGGATTGCGCCTGATGCGATCGGCAGGCAAGGTCGACCGCATGCTCAGTGCTTAGAAGACTATTCTCGCCTCAGAACGAAGTTGGGAATAATTGTCCTGAGCTTCTCGATCGTGGCGGCCGACGGCCATGTTTCGGGCACTGGATCCAGCGCGTTTTCCATGCCCGGCGCCTTGCGGTAGATCTGAAGCGCATATGTGTCGGCGCCACGCTCCTTAAGCCATCGGGCGATCGTGATCAGATCGTCTTCTCCTAGAAAACCCGGATGCGCCGTCGTGCGGGCTTCATACTTCACGCCTGCGCGGCGGATGATCTCGAAGCTTTCCAAAAACGCCTTGTGAGCGCCGTTGATGCCGGCAACGGCGTCAAATGCCTGCGGATCTTCGGGATTGCCTTTGACGTCAAGACCGACCCAATCGACGAGACTGATGCAATCCTTGAGGTGGCGCGGATAGGCGCCAGAGGTGTGCAGTCCCACCGCGTAGCCCTCGTCCTTTACCAGACGCACGGCCGCGGGCAGCGCCGGGTCCATACAGGGCTCACCTCCCGAGAACACGATGCCGTCGAGCAATCCCTTGCGCTTTTTCAAAAGCGTCTCGACGGAGGCCCAGGTGGGATCACCCTCTTCGCTGCGGCGCGAGCGCATCCAGCGGTTATGACAGTACGAGCAACGCCACGGACAGCCGCGCAAAAAAACAACTGCCGAGAGTTTGCCGGGAAAATCAATGCTGGTAAAAGGCGTTACCGCCGCGATGCGAAGCGCCGCGGCGGGAGTAAGAACGTCGAAATTGAGCACTTGTCCGATCAGCGAAAATGGGCAATGAATGGAATCTTCGCAGTGCGATTACTTCGAAGCGCTGCAGCCGCACTTCGATTCCACGAAGTATTTGCGTTCTTCGAATTCGCCCTTCTTGCCGATGTTGAAGGATTGAACCGGACGATGGTAGCCCATCACGCGGGTCCACACTTCGCAGGGCTGACGTTCGCTGTCCTTGAGCTTGATGGTGTCGTTAGTCTTTTCGGTCATTGCATTTCCTCCTATGGCGCTGCGCGGCTTGTGCTTTGCAGCGGTCAGTCAAATTTTTTCGTTAGGCAGCCTTTTGAAGTTCGCGAGCCTTCTTGGCGGCCAAAAGTTCGGCATCGCACTTCGGGCAGAAGTCGTGACGTCCCGACAGGTATCCGTGTTTGGGACAAATCGAGAACGTCGGCGTCACCGTGATATACGGCAAACGGAAGCGCGTGAGCGTACGACGCACCAGATCGCGGCAGGCTTCGGCCGAGCTGATCGCTTCGTTCATGTAGAGATGAAGCACGGTGCCGCCGGTGTACTTGCGCTGCAAGTCTTCCTGCATTTCAAGAGCTTCGAACGGATCGTCGGTGTAACCCACAGGCAGCTGAGAAGAGTTCGTGTAGTACGGATGCTGCGGCGTGCCGGCCTGCAGAATGTCCGGGAAACGCTTCTTGTCTTCCTTTGCGAAGCGATACGTCGTGCCTTCGGCAGGCGTCGCTTCCAGGTTGTACATGTGGCCCGTTTCGGTCTGGAATTCAATCATGCGCGCGCGGACGTGATCGAGCAAACGCACTGCCATGTCGTGGCCCTTCTCTGTGGTGATGTCTTCGGCGTCGTCCGTGAAGTTGCGGATCATTTCATTTAAGCCGTTGACGCCGATCGTCGAGAAGTGGTTGCGCAACGTACCCAGATAGCGCTTGGTGTACGGGAAGAGTCCCTGATCGATATGCTTTTGAATCGTCTTGCGCTTGATTTCCAGAGAATCGCGGGCAAGTTCAAGCAGGTGGTCAAGTCGCGCAAAGAGCGCCTCTTCGCTACCCTTGAAGAGATAGCCCAGACGCGCGCAGTTAATCGTCACCACACCGAGACTGCCTGTTTGCTCCGCCGAGCCGAAAAGCCCGTTGCCTCGCTTGAGAAGCTCGCGCAGATCGAGCTGCAGGCGGCAGCACATCGAGCGAATCATGTTGGGCTTCAATTCGGAATTGATGAAGTTCTGGAAATACGGCAGCCCGTAGCGCGCCGTCATGTCAAAAAGCGGCAACACGTTGGGGCTGTCCCAGTCAAAGTCCGGCGTGATGTTGTAGGTCGGAATCGGGAACGTGAAGACGCGGCCCTTGGCGTCGCCCTTGGTCATGACCTCGATGTAGGCTCGATTGATCATGTCCATTTCCTTTTGCAGCTCGCCGTAGGTAAAGGGCATCTCTTCGCCGCCGATAAGCGGATGCACGTTTTTGAGATCTTCCGGGCAAGTCCAGTCAAACGTGAGATTCGTAAAAGGCGTTTGCGTGCCCCAGCGGCTCGGGACGTTCAGATTGTAGATGAGCTCCTGAATGCCCTGCAGCACTTCCTCGTAGGGCGTGTTGTCCTTGCGGATGAAGGGCGCCATATAGGTGTCAAACGACGAGAAAGCCTGAGCGCCCGCCCATTCGTTTTGCATCGTGCCGAGGAAGTTGACGATCTGGCCGGTGGCCGACGAGAAGTGCTTGGGCGCTCCCGCTTCGACCTTGCCCGGAACGCCGTTGAAGCCCTCCTGCAAAAGCGTGCGCAGACTCCAGCCCGCGCAGTAACCCGAAAGCATGTCCAGATCGTGAATGTGAAAGTCGGCCTGACGGTGGCACTGACCGATTTCGGGCGTGTAGATGTAGTTGAGCCAATAGTTGGCGATCACCTTGCCCGAAACATTGAGAATCAGGCCGCCCAGACTGTAGCCCTGATTGGCGTTGGCGTTAACGCGCCAGTCGGACTGATTGAGGTATTCGTTAATCGAGCTTTCGACGTCAACCCAGCTCTTCTTGGCGTCGCGGCTGCGCGCACGTTGCTCGCGGTAAACGATGTATGCGCGAAGGGTTTCAAAGTAACCGGCTTCATAAAGCGCATGTTCAACGGCGTCCTGCACCTGCTCGATATGAGGCGTTGCCACGCTCAGCTGGCGCAGTCGCGGCATCACGAGCGTTTCGGTAATTTCTTCGGCGCGTTCGCGGCCGAACTGATTGGTGGCCTTGCCGGCGCATTCGATGGCGTAAGCGATCTTTTGAGCGTCAAAGTCCTTTACCGAACCGTCGCGTTTGATGATGTGCTTGATCTCTACTGCCATTTCCTTTGCACCTTTGTTGTTGTTTGTCTCCGACGCCGTCGGCCGGCGCCCTCCTGCGTGAAAGCCGCCCAAAGACACCAAAAAACGCCTCTGCGGGCGTCTTTTTCATGGGTTGATAAGCAGCTCAGCACGCTCGAGTCTAGTCAATTGCAACCGCTGAGGCAATAGATAAAAAACGCAGGTTCTCGGTTATTTACTCCAAAGCTGACACTATATCTTGTGGTCACCCTTTTGAAACCCTTGTAAATCGGGACCCAAGAGACTTTAAATTTTTCTTCAATGTAGAGTTTGCTCGCAAAGATAGAAACAATTTGTCGCCGACGAGCCACGCAAGGTCATTTTGGGCACCCGGTAGGCCACTTTCTGCGTATTTTGTCCAATTTCAGTCTCAAATTGCACACACAAAGAAATTATGGCGAAATATAAGGGAGAACCCCTATTATCAATTGCCTAGTACTAGGTTAAATTACGTACCGCAATAAGGCATCTGCGCCTCAATTGCCTCCCTGTGCGGCAAACTCCCGAGGGGCCGTTTTCGAAGCCCTCCCTCTTCGAAAGCGAGCATTGTAGTTTGCTGCATTTCTATGACCTGACCCATTGTTGGTTGGGTCTTTTTTTGTCTGCGCAAAATGTGAAGAGGCGCCCGAAAGCGCCTACCTCACTCTTTGATTCGTTCCTCTCGATTCAACCGATCAGTACGTCGTACTGTTCCTGCGTATAAGCGGGTTCGGCTTCCAGGTGCACCGGCTTTTGCACGAAGCTCTGCAAAAGTTCCAGCGCGCAAGCCTCGTCTTCCAGGAAGAAATCGATCACCGGCTGCGAGGCCAAAATCTTGAAGGAATCGGCCTTTTCGTACTGTCGGTAGAGACGAACAATTTCACGCATGATTTCGTAGCAGATAGTGCGAGCTGTCTTGATCTCCCCTCTTCCGCCGCACAACGGACAGGGTTCGCACAGCGTGTGCGAAAGCGACTCTCTCGTGCGCTTTCTCGTCATCTCCACTAGACCGAGTTCAGTGAATTCCGAAATCGTGAGTTTGGTGCGGTCGGTCGAAGCCGCACGACGCAATTCTTCGAGAACGGCAGCCCTGTGAGCCGGGTTCTGCATGTCGATGAAATCAATGATGATGATGCCGCCGAGGTTGCGCAAACGCAACTGGCGGGCAATCGTCTTCGCTGCTTCGAGATTGGTCTTAAAGACCGTCTCGGAAAAATCGCGCTTGCCGACAAATCCGCCCGTGTTAACGTCAACCGTCGTCATGGCTTCGGTGCAGTCGACCACGATGTAGCCTCCGCTTTTAAGCGGCACGCGGCGATCAAGCGCGCGCTGCAGTTCGGCCTCAACTTGCTGGGTTTCAAAAAGCGGTTCTTCGCCGGTATAAAGCTCCAGAAGCGGCAAAGCGCTCTGGGCATAGACCCGCGCAAATTCCTTGAGCTCTTCGAAGACTTCTTTGCTGTCGACAAGAATCTTTCGGGTTTCGGCCTGCACCATGTCGCGCAAAACGCGCTTGGACAACGAAAGGTCTTCGTACAGGAGGCTTGGCGCAGGAGACACGCTCGCCTTCTTGCTTGTTTCCTGCCACAAGCACCCCAGATAGCGCATGTCTTCGAGGAATTCCTCGTCAGTGGCCGATTCTTCGGCGCAGGTGCGTACGATGTAACCTCCCTTTTCATCGGCCTTTTTCAAGCGCGTCACCTGCTCGCGCAATACTTCGCGGCGCGTTTCGTCCTCGATCTTCTGACTCACGCCGATGTGATCATCCTGCGGAAGGTAGACAAGCTTGCGGCCTGCCAAAGAAATGGTGGTCGTCAATCGCGCGCCCTTAGTACCGATCGGATCCTTGGCCACCTGTACCAGCAGACGCTGGCCTTCGCCGATCAGCTTTTCGATCGGGCGGTACTCGCCGTTTTCCTGCCGCGCTCCTTCGATGTCAAGCACATGCAGAAAAGCCGTGCGTTCCAACCCGATATCCACAAAGGCCGACTGCATACCCGGGAGCACCCGCAGCACCTTGCCGACATAGACGTTGCCGACAAGGCCGCGGCTGGCGGCTCGCTCAATGTGGAGATCCTCCAAGATGCCGTCGACAAGGATCGCCACACGCGTCTCGCGCGGCGAGCAATTGATCAAAATATCCTGAATTTCCTGCATGGTTCGCTCGAGGCGGCCGCCGTACCGTATGGGCGACAGCCGCACGCTAAATCACAAGTTTCGATGGTCTTGCGATTTTAGCCGAGCACGTTGAGACCTTCCTTAGTATGGAACGCGTTGGGTTCTTCACTTGCAGTCTCTTCGGCCTTGGGATGCAGTTGCTCTTCACGCTGTTTGCGGCACTGTCTGCAAGTTGTGCTGCAGCCGCCCGCACAATGCCATTCGGGCTGCAACGTGACATGCTCAAGCCCGAAGTCCTTGAGAAGCATCGCCTGCGCTTCGGAAAGCACCTGTTCCCAATCAATGCCCTTTTCAACGCACAGATGCGCCATGACCGCACCGTGTCCGGGAGCAAGCGTCCAGACGTGCAGATCGTGCACGCGACTCACACCCGGAATGCGGCTCAACGCATCGCCCACGTCGTAGTAGTTGACGCCTTCAGGCACGCCGTCAAGCAACACGGCCGAAGAATCCTTGAGCACTTCGTAGGTGGAGTGCAGCACAAGCGCACCGACGAGGAAAGAAAGAATCGGATCGGCAATCGCGAATTTTTCGCCAAAGAAGTAGATGAGAGCACCGGCTAAGATCGCCGCCACGGACCCGAGCAAGTCGCCCATCACGTGCAGAAGCGCCGCACGGGTGTTGACGTTTTTCTTGTCACGGGAAAGCGACCAGGCCACGGCAATGTTGATGCATAAGCCGATGAGGGCAACGATCATCACCGAGCCGCCGTCGACCTGCGCAGGATTGTCAAGACGCTGCACTGCCTCGTAGAAAATCCAGCCCACCACGCCGAGCATCACGAGGCCGTTTAGAAACGCCGCCAGAACCTCGATGCGGCCGTGTCCGAAACTATGGTTGGCATCCACGCCCTTACGGGAAATAAAGTTGGCAACCAGCGCAAAGAAAAGGCTTGCGGAATCGGTGGCCATGTGACCGGCGTCACCGATCAAAGCCAGAGAATTGGATACCCAACCGAAAAATAGTTCCACCGCCGAAAAGCCCAGCGTAAGCGCCACCGCAAGGCCCAAGACAGAAAGTTTGACCTCTTCTCCGCGATGATCGTAACTGCAGTCGCCGAGAGCATGATCTGCGTAATCGTTTTTGCCACTCATTTGCATTGTTCTTTTTCAGAGAATCAGCCACCCGCTCTTGCCTGTCGGCAGCCATCCGTATTCTTGCGAACTTTATTCCCTTTTTTGACCGACAAACAGCCACCGAGAGAAATTATGAGTTTGGAGACGTCTCGGACACTCGCCGTTTGTTTCAAAAAAACGAAAAAGCCCGCCGGCGCACAAGACAAGACTTGTACGCCCGTGCGGGCCTTGCGATGCGCCGGCCCCATATGGCCGGCTCTTCAAGCAGTCGGAAAAGGAATTAATCCTTCTTGCTGCCGGTGAGCATCGGAACCACGGTGCCTTCGCCGCCGGTAAGCAGACCGCTCTTGGCATAGGTCTGCAGCTTGGCGCGAGTGTCCGTGATGTCGAGGTTGCGCATCGTGAGCTGACCGATACGATCCACGGCCGTGAACATCGAATCGCCCTTTTCCATCGTCAGGCGTTCGGGTTCGTAAGTGAGGTTCGGCGAAACCGTATCCATGATCGTGTAGTCGTTGCCGCGGCGCAGTTCGAGAACCACTTCGCCGGTAATGGCGCGAGCCACCCAACGCATGGCGCTTTCGCGCAGCATGATGGCCTGGCTGTCAAACCAACGGCCCTGATAGAGCAGACGACCGAGCTTACGGCCATTGATGTGGTACTGCTCGATCGTGTCTTCGTTGTGGATGCCGGAGATCAAACGTTCGTAAGCGATGTGCAGCAGAGCCATACCCGGAGCTTCGTAGATGCCGCGGCTCTTTGCTTCGATGATGCGGTTTTCGATCTGATCGCTCATGCCCAAGCCGTGACGGCCGCCGATGCGGTTGGCTTCCATCATCAGTTCAACAGGATCAGCATATTCCTTGCCGTTGAGAGCAACCGGCTGTCCTTCTTCAAAGCGCACGGTCACGAGTTCGGCCGGAATCTGCACGTTTTCGTCCCAGAAAGCAACGCCCATGATCGGTTCGACGATCTTCATGGAGGTGCTGAGCTTTTCCAGATCCTTGGCTTCGTGTGTGGCACCGAGCATGTTGGAGTCGGTGGAATAGGCCTTTTCAGCCTTCATGCGGTATTCGAAGCCTTCGGCGTTCAAGAAGGCGGACATTTCAGCTCGGCCGCCGAGTTCGGAAATGAACTGGGTGTCAAGCCAGGGCTTGTAGATCTTGAGGTTGGGGTTAACCAACAGACCGTAGCGATAGAAACGTTCGATGTCGTTGCCCTTGTAGGTCGAGCCGTCGCCCCAGATGTCAACACCGTCTTCGCGCATGGCGGCAACAAGCATCGTACCGGTCACGGCGCGGCCGAGCGGCGTCGTGTTGAAGTAGGTCTGGCCGGCCGTCGTGATGTGGAATGCGCCGGACTGAATGGCGGCAATGCCTTCGGCCACAAGCTGAGGACGGCAGTCGATCAGACGGGCGGATTCTGCACCGTACTCCATGGCGCGACGAGGAATGGCTTCATAGTCGTCCTCATCGGGCTGACCGAGATTGGCCGTGTAAGCGTACGGGAATGCACCCTTGTTCTTCATCCAGCGCAGTGCGGCGCTGGTATCAAGGCCGCCCGAGAATGCGATGCCGACTTTCTTGCCGACGGGAACGCTTTGCAGAATCGTCTGAGACATTGTTCACTCTTTAAAACAAAAATTTCCGCCGGACACAAACAACGCCCCCGGCGCACGGAATTCTTTGCAAGCGGCCGCCTCCCCTTTTTTCATGGAGACATGCCTGCTTCAACCGTTAATTATGGATTACCTAGGGCTGGTTTGTCATTGGCCGAGCCGTCAAAAAAAGCTAAATTTTGAAGAAAATCTTCAGGACTCGTCTCCGGCGCGTTTAACGCGGATTCTTCCGGCGCTGATTTCGCCCAAAGCGCTCATGAGTTTTTCGGCCTGAGTCTGCGCCGTTTCGACCAAAAGCGACACATCGGCTGCGAAATTTCGCTCGAGAATCGTACCCTGACAGCGCCCGATCACCGAGACGGCATGTTCGTAAAACCGATGTTCCATTTCCACGAAAATCCGGGCCGTTTCGATGCGTTCGGTCACAGGCAAGGTCTCTAGTCCCTTTTTCACCATGCCTTGATAGGCATGAACCAACCCGCCCGTTCCCAAAAGCGTGCCGCCGAAGTATCGCGTCACCACGGCGGCTATCTCTCCCACGCCGCAGTGCAGCAACACGGTGAGCATCGGTCGCCCGGCCGTTCCCTTGGGTTCGCCGTCGTCGCTGCAGCCCGCAAACGCCGTGCTACCCGCAGGTCCCGCCTGAAACGCCCAGCAGTTGTGCGTGGCATCCGGATGTTCAGCTCGGATGCGCTCGATGAAAGCCTTGGCCTGATCGGGCCCCTGTACGCGTGCCATCGAAACAATGAAGCGGCTGCGGCGGATCACCTCTTCTTCACGGTGAATCTCTCCGGGCGCAAGATCGGGAACGTTGTAGCTGGACATTGAAAGAAAAAACGTCTGTTGTCATCGGTCCCGAATCTTACCTGAGCCTAGAGGCCCATTGAAATCAAATGAGCTTCAGGCTCTGCAGCCAAGCTTTGAGATCGGCTTCACAGCCCGAGGCCTCGCTCTGGGTGCGATGGAAGCCTTCGAGAACCTTCGCTTTCGGGCAGTACTTACGGATGTCTTCCCAGGCGCCTTCGGGCGAAGAGCTGCCCGAGACCACAAACGGCACAACCGTCTTGCCTTCGAGCGGATGATCCATCAGGAACGTACGCATCGGAATCGAAACGCCGCCCCACCAGTAAGGTGTGCCAAGGAAGATCGTGTCATACGGCGTCAGATCCGGGATCTTCGTCGAAATCTCGCGGCGAGTGCCTTCGCGACGCTCTTCTCGGGCGATGTAGGTCATGTCGCTGTAGTTGGCGGCATAGGGCTTGACGAGCTGCAGTTCGAGCACGACGTCGGCCCCCGTGAGTTTCACCACCGTCTGCGCCAGACCTTTGATCGTTCCGGTTCTCGAAAAAAATATCACGATCGATTTGCTCTTTCCCGCAGAAGCAGCCAAACCCGACCAGGAAGCCGCCGCAAGTGCGGCCGCCGTTGTCAACACCGTTCTTCTTGTCATCGTCATTTTTCCCACTCCTCGGATAGTCTCAAGAGGATTTCCGCTGAAAAAATGATACGAAAAGAGCTTTTGCGGCGGCCTTTTCTCAATGTCAAAGACTTGCCCAATCCGAGCAAACAATTACATTGCCGTGTGTTCGGGCAAAGCGGCTCGCGGAATGTCCATGGCGATCGTAACGCCGCCGTCGGGATTGGCGTAGCCACTGATGTGACCGTGGTGACGTTCGGCAATGTTGGAGCAGATCGAAAGACCCAGCCCCAGGCCTCCCGCTTTGCTCGTCACAAGCGGCATCATGAAGCGGTCGACCTCTTCTTGCGTGATCTTGGGACCGTTGTCGATCACCTCCACGCGCCAGTAGCGGTCTTCGGCACGCACGCGCACGAGGATCTTAGCGTCGCTCAGCCCTTCGACGGAGTCGGCCGCGTTCTTCAGAAGATTGAGAATCGCAAGCTCAATTTCCCAGGCGTCGATGTCAGCCCACAGGAAGGGCTGCAGATCAGCTTCGATCTTGGCGCTTGAACGGCGGGAGCGCTCGAACGTGCTGATGGCATTGCAAACAATTTCCTGCATGTCGGTGAGTTCGAGCACAGGCTGCTGCTGTTTGGCATAGGAGCGAACTCGGTTGACGATTTCGCTTGCTCGCGTACCCTGCATCACAATTTCTTCGAGCGCCTCGGAGAAGACCTTCGGATCAATCGCACCGCGCTTGAGACGACGCAGCAGACCATTGGCAAAGTTGGTGATGGCCCCCAGAGGCTGCTTCAGTTCGTGCGCGATCATGGTCGACATCTGGCCAACGATGCCCGTGCGTTCAAGATGCGCAATATGGTCGCGGCTTGCGGCCGCCTCTGCCTCGATGCGCTTACGGTCTTCGAGCGCTCGATTCAAAAGCGCCGTGCGGCGGCGCACCAGTACCGAAAGCGAACCGGCGTAGAAAAGCACGAGGAAGACAACGCCCAGAGTGATCGTCACGCCGGCCGACTGTTCGCGAATAAAGGTCGACAGTCGAAACGCCTGCAGGTGTTCGTAGGGACCAACCTTGAGCGCGTAATAAAGATCGTGTACGGTGCGAACGGAAGCCACGGGGCCCCAGTCAACGCCCGTGGAAGCCCCGGTCATCTGCTGCAGCGAAGTCATCACCGTGCGACTCAGGAGTGAATCCGTGCCCGAGAGCATTGAGATGATGAAGCTCGGATAGAGTTCGCCGGAATGCCGGCATACCGAATATTCCGTTTCGTTGACGTCAACAAAGGCAAAGTCGTTTTCGTCAATCACACCGCGCTTGGCAAGAGACTCAAACGTGCAGGTCGGCAACACTGCCAAGTCCACCTTTTCCTGCTGCAGAGAACGAAGAATGTTGGCGGGATCCGTGCCGTAGAAGCGCACGTTGTCAAGGATGACATCGGTGTTGAGCCCATGCTTTTGAAACTCGCGCAATGCGATGAGCCAGCCGCCGAAACTCGTCGGATAGTCAGCTGCTATGCGCCGATTGCGAATGTCGCCCAGACGTCGGATTTCCTTACTCTGAGCGCGCTTGACAAAGAGTATGCCGTCGGCGTACGAGGGATCGGACGCGGACACCGGCCAAAGACTCGACAAGCCGATCAACTGTCCCGTCATCTCAAACTGAATGAAGTTACCCGCATCGGTCACCGCCATGTCGATGGCGCCGCTGTTGACAGCCTCAATCAGGATCGGACGCTCAAGAATGACGAATTCGAGGCTCTTTTCCCCCAGGCTTCGGACGAGCTGCATGCGGGTCTGTTCCCAAGGGCCGCCGTCTAGATAATTGGCAAATTCGCTTTGCACGCCGATGCGAGCCGGACGCGACAGTTCATAGCCGCTCACCTTGCCGTCCTTCGTGTGCTTGACCTTGACGTCAAGCGGCATGCTCAGGGGCGAAGGCGCCGAGATCGTCACGGAACGATCCGAGCCGCTGACGCGCGTGCCTTCCGATGGCACCAGTGAATAGGAAGCCGCCGAGACAGTTTGGGCTAAGAAGCCCGCCGCACCGATCAGGAAAGCCGAGAAAACGCGTCCGAACCGCATCTGACATCGTCCTTAGCTTAGATTCCGGGCATGAGGATGTCGGTATCGGCTCGGCGAGTATCGAGCACACCCACCACTTCGTACGTGCTCACCAGACCAACGTCGCGGCGATGCAAGGTCTTGACGCGCACATTGGCCACCAACACGTCTCCCGGCTGCAGCTCGAAAATACCACTGTCGATCAAGGACAGGAAATCCCTGTCGCCCATCGTCGCCTGGATGTGCTGAAGGCCGTTATCGAAGAACCATGCCTGAGCATTGCGGAAGACCGGAGCCTGAAGCGTCAACGCCATCGTGCGAACCTTTTCAAGCAGCAGCACTTCCTGCGGTTCTTCCATGGAAAAAGCATTGATGTGACCGGGCTGCAAAACGAAAACCGGTCCCTGCGCGTCACGTTCGGAAACGTTGATTTCAGCAATTTCGCTGTCGGCAAGTGCTTCAACGAGCGCCTTGAGCCCGGCACGAACCTCACGGTCCTTAAAGAGCTCGTAGGTCGCCTTATCGACCACGTAGCGTTCTTCGTGACCGACGTCGATATCAACGTTTTTGCCGGTCAGGTAGATCTTTTCGGGTTGACGACCGCCCAGGCGCAACATCAGCGCAATGAGACCGTCGCACCAACCTTCAGGCAAAGCGGCGAGCTCTTCGGGCGAGCGTTCGATCGCCACAAAGCCCAGCGCGCGCAGCACCACGTCGGGTTGCGGATCGGCATAAAAGGGTTCACCCGCCAAGGCCGCGCAGCGCGCCTTGCCCGCATCCACGCGAAAGCCCAAATCAACCTCAAAGTCTCCCGTCCCTTCCCCGGCGCGCACGTCAATTTCCGGTTCAACAACGCGTCCGAACAACACCTTGGAAGCCTGCGTAAGAAGCGTATCAATGCCGATTACGGCATGCGCCACGGCAGGGTTGGCAGAAGTGGCCTCGCGATGAGGCAGTCCACGAAATTCCAGATTGAAAACCGCTAACGTCACTTTGTATCTCTCCAATGTCCGCTTGTCGACGAAATAGTCCTGTCGTTCTTCGTCTGAGCGTCAAACAGGCGTATTTTGCGCGTCACGGAGCTCATTGCGCAATATAATGTCCGAGCAATACTCAACATAATTCGCAGTTGCCGGCAGCGCACATCCCAAACAATACACGATGACGCGCCGAACGACCGCCCTTTTGCCCCGCTGTCCATGTCCGTTTCCGACGATTTTTCCCCTGTTACCGAAGAAAGTCCGCTCAAAGACGTTCTGCCGTCCAAACTTGCGGCGCGTACGCTTCCGGCACTCATAGAAATGGGCGTGGAGACCGCCGTTGACCTATACGAGTGCGTCGCCAACATCGGAAGCAACTGGTACCGCAACTTCCAGGGCATTAAACGCGAAGATGCGGTGGAACTCGTCAATTGGCTTGCCGATCACGCCAAAGACCTGGGCGAAGTCACGGAACGTTTTTGGCCGAGCGGCTGCGCCCCCTCGGACTTGGTAAACAATGCTGCCGATGATGCCCTGCCGCTTCTCTACGACGATATCAACGGCGAAACGACGCACCTGAGCGCGCTTTTGTCAGAAAGCAACCAGGTGCTCTCGGCCTTGCCCGAGACGCTTTCGGGCACGCAAGGCATCAACCGAGGCTACGACGACAATTCTCTTGAAGCCGACGACGATCTTTCGGCCGTTCGCGTCTGGTTGCAGGCCAGGGCCGTCAACCCCAATACGCTGTCGCAATACCGCAAGGAAGCCGAACGCTTTCTTCTGTGGTGCACCATGGAGCGCGGCAAGGCCTTAAGTTCGATCACGGCGTCCGACGCCGCCCTCTACCCCCGCTGGCTTGAAGAGCTCGGTCGCCTGGAGCCCGATGCCTGGCAGCAAAAATGGAATCTTCCGCAGACGATCTGGGTCGGGCCGAAAAACGCGCCGCGACTGTCTGCACAATGGCGTCCCTTCAACGGACCTCTTTCTGTCTCAAGCCGCAAGACTTCGCTTACCGTCGTGCGCATTCTCTTCGGTTTTCTGACGAAAACCGGTTACCTGCGCTCCAATCCGTTTGATCAGGTGAGTTCCAAAGTGCGTTATCTGCCCGGCGAAGGCGCCCCGAAGGCCTTTGCCGACAGATCGCTCACCCCGCGGCAATGGGAGGCCGTGCTTGAGCACCTTGACCACATGCCCGAGGGCGAAGCCAAGCTGCGCATCCGCATCGTGCTCGCGCTCGGCAAGGGCTTGGGCATGCGCGCCTCCGAAATGATTCACTGCCGAGCCGACTGGATTGCCGTGCGCCGCATCGGCGACGAAGATCTCACGGTCATCGAAATCGTCGGCAAAGGCGATAAAGTCAGGCGCCTGCCGTTGGCGCAGCAAACGCTTGACGACATCAATGCCTACTTTTCGCTGCGAGAACTCCCTGACGTAACGTCCGCCGATCCGTCCACGCCGCTGCTGGCCGCCATTCGGCGCAAAAAAAACGAGGCGCCCCAATCCGCAGGCATCTCGCGTTCGGGACTCTATCGGGTGCTGTGTGACTTTTTCGAGGCAGCTGCAGCTGAAGTGCAGGAACGCTCCGCAGCAGACGCCGCCAAACTGCGTGCGGGCTCGACGCACTGGCTGCGTCACACATTTGCCACCAACGCATTGAAAACCATGGACATCAACCTCGTGCAAAACGCTATGGGGCATGCCTCCATCGGAACCACCAGCCGTTATCTGACGCCCGAAGAGTCTCAGATCGCACAGGCCATGAAAAAACTGCCGGCCCTGTGAGGGCCGGCGCGCACAATCAGCCGTTTTTTTTCATCAGGTCGGCCAGTCCGGCAAACGGATTGACACGCTCGGGGATTTCCTCTTCATCGCGGCTCTGCAAACTGCCCGGATCGGGTTCACAGTCCTCGTGCGACGGAAAAAGATCGAGCGACAAAATAAGCTCCTCTTCAACCCAGTGCGCCACATCGAACTTGGTGGAACCCACCACGACCTCGTCATCGCCGTCATCTTCAATGGGCAGACGGTTGGCTTCGTCTTCGGTTTTCGTAAAGAGAAACGGCACTTCCTTGTTGATTTCTATCTCAAGGGGCTTGCCGCAACGGGCACAGTCGGTCGTAAGCTTGGCTTCGACCGTAAGCAGTGCACTTGCCAGGCGACGGCGCTGTCCCGTACCCGTTGCCTTCCAATAGACATCGGCCTTGGGCTTCTCGCTCTTGAGCATCTCCTTTAAGTCGGGCAAGTCTTCGATGCTCAGGCGTCCTTCTTCTTCGATCTTTGCTCTGGAAAGCTCAAAAATGTCGATGTATTTCATTTTTCTTGGGAAATTCGTGGGGAAAAAAGCGGCAAGCTCGATACAATTGGCCGCATGACTGCGAATCTTAACCTTATTCTTGCCTCCACCTCGCGCTATCGCCGCGAGCTTCTTGAACGTCTGGGGTATCCCTTCGAAACAAAGGCTTCAAGCGTTGACGAAACGCCGCTTGAAGGCGAAACCCCCGAACGGCTTGCGCTGCGCCTGGCAATAGCCAAGGCCCGTGCCGTTGCCAAAGACAATCCCGGCAGCGTCGTGATCGGTTCCGATCAGGTCTGCGCTCTCGGCGGCAAAGCACTCGGCAAGCCCCACAACTACGAGGGCGCCGTGCGTCAGCTTACCGAAATGCAGGGCAACACCCTGGTGTTTCACACCGCCGTCTGCGTGATCGGAGGCGACGGCAACGAACAGACCTGCGTGAGCGACACCCGCATCGAAATGCGCGCGCTCTCGGCTAAGGCAATCGCCGCATACGTCCGCCGCGAAGAACCCTACGATTGTGCCGGCAGCGCCAAAATTGAAAAGCTCGGCATCGCGCTCATGAAATCCGTTTCTTCGGACGACCCCACGAGCCTCATCGGTCTGCCGCTGATGCGCGTCACCGACATGCTGCTCAAGGCCGGCATCGAAGTAATCGACGGTTTGGGAGAATAACGGTGGCTCAAGGCCGTCTATACCTGATTCCCGTGCCGATCACCGAAGGAGACCCGGCCGAGACCTTGCCGCTTTCGACGCTTACGGCCGCCCGCAGCTGCAAGCGTTTTCTGGCCGAAAACGCCAAGAGCGCCCGCTCGTTTCTGAAATCCTGCGGACACCCGGTGGCAATTGCCGAACTCGAGATCATCGAAATCGGTCATGAGCCGGACCCGGCTAAATTTTCCGAATGGCTCTCCCCCGTCAAAGACGGCACCGATACGGCGATCGTGTCCGAATCAGGGTGTCCGGCTGTTGCCGATCCCGGCGCGGGACTGGTCAAATTCGCTCAGACCTTGGGGCTTGAGGTCGTCCCCTTCGTGGGGCCCTCCTCGATTCTGCTCACGTTGATGGCCAGCGGCATGAACGGGCAGCGCTTTCGCTTTCTGGGCTACTTGCCCGTGCATGAAGACGAGCGCCGTCAAGCCATTCTTTCGCTTGAAAAGGAAAGCCGCACCACAGGAGAAACAGAGCTTTTCATTGAAACGCCCTACCGCAACAACCGAATTCTTGAAGCTCTCGCGACCACATTGGCTGCCGACACCCGCATCACGGCGGCAACCGACGTTACGGGCCGCGAAGAGCGAATCGAAACGCTTACCGCGCGCGAGTGGCAACAAAAGGGCTATGAATTACCCAAGCTGCCTACGGTGTTTGCCGTGCAAGCCACTTTTGTGAAGGTCCTCAAGAGCGCAGGGCACAAAAAGACGCCGCACAAGCCGGTGAGGGCTTACACGCCGCGCCACCCAGCCAAACGCTGAGCGTTACGCGCTTTGGCTTTCCTCGTAGAGATACGAGAGGCTCAGGGCGCGAATCAATTCCTTGACGTCAGAGACGTACGCCACGGCCGGATACGACTGAAGTTCCGGCAGACGTGCGGCCCCCCAGGTTACGGCAACCGCATCGCATCGCGCGTTTTGTGCGAGCTGCAGATCGTGAATCGAGTCGCCGATCATCACCATCTCGCGCACGTCCACACCCGTTTCGTCCGATAGTTTTTCCAACATTGCCGGGTTGGGTTTCGGGAAACTTTCGTCTGCGGTAACCGTCGCTTCAAAGTATTTCTCTAAGCCCGTGCGTTCAAACACGCGAATAAGCCCCGCCCGAGACTTGCCGGTTGCCACTGCAAGACGCATGCCATTCTTCGTCATGCGGTCAAAGAGATCCTCCAAACCCGCCATGACATCAACCTGAGCCTCGCGCTGCAAATACCAGTTGCGGTACGCAGTCAGAAACTCGTCGAGCTGCTCGTATCGGAATCCGGGCGCCACTCTGGCAAACGACTCGGCAAAAGGCAGGCCGATGGTTTCGCGACATGCATCAAGATCGGGCTGCGGATAACCAAGCGTCACGCAGGCCTGCTGCATGCCGCGGGCAATGAGTCCGGTCGTATCCATCACGGTGCCGTCCCAATCAAAGACGTAGAGCTGGTAGTTTTTGGACTGCATGGTCATTGCCTGTCGTTCAAGTTGTCGATCAAGGCTTTGAGCGAGGCTTCAAGCGGCGCAATCACCACCATGGGTTCTTTCGTCACCGGATGCGTGAACTTGAGCCGCTCGGCGTGAAGGAAAAGGCGCCCGAAGGGAAGCCCGAGCGCCCCCTTTCTCACCGCTTCGTTAAATGCATAGTCGCCGTATTTGGCGTCGCCCACGAGAGGATGCCCGACGCTTGCGGCATGCACTCGAATCTGGTGCGTGCGACCGGTCTTGAGTTCAGCTTCGAGGTACGAAACGTCACCATAGCGCTTGATGAGCGTAAAGATCGTATGCGAGCGAAGGCCGTTTTCCTCGTCAACGCGCACGCGCCGTTCCCCGCTTGCGAGCGTGTATTTGGTGAGCGGCGCACGCACGTGCTCGCGCTGATTGACCCAATCGCCCTGTACCAGCAGACGGTAGCGCTTTTCGATTTCGCCTTGCCGCTGCATTTCGTGCAGACGAACGAGCGCCTTGCGGGTTTTGCAGACGATCAGCACTCCGGAAGTGTCTCGGTCGAGCCGATGCGCCAGCTCCAGGAACTTGCATTCGGGACGAGTCGCTCTCAAGCGCTCGATCAGACCGAAGGCCACGCCGGAGCCGCCGTGACAGGCCAGACCGGAAGGTTTGTTCACAATGATGAGATCTCGGTCTTCACGCAAAATCGGGAGTTCGTCGGCAGCAAGAGGCTTGACGGAAGGAGCCGCCGCTTCATCCATGACGGCTGTGCGCACCGGCGGAATGCGGATTTCGTCGTCGAGCGCAATCTTTGTCTGGCATTCGGCGCGCTTTTTGTTGATACGCACTTCTCCGTTTCTCACGATGCGGTATATGTGGCTCTTTGGAACGCCTTTTAAAACACGCATCAGAAAGTTGTCGAGCCGCTGTCCGTCGCTACGCTCTGAGACCCGAACATAGTTGACGCGATTGAAGTCCCGGACTTCGGACTCGTCGATAACCGTCACGGTACGTGCGGCGGTGTTTGCAAGTTCAGCCATTGTGCTTTTGTATTTCCAACCGCAACCATCACGGCATTGCGGCGCAATTAAAGTTATACTTGCGCCTTGCGCGGTGCAGTTGAAGTGCAGGGCACTTTCTGCGCAGCGAATTTATAGGCGCCGAAGCTTTCAGGTCTGCACATTTTAAGGCCGAAAGCCCGCGCTTTTGATGCCGTTTGAAGTATGTTGACGCATATTTCCAACGTCTGGGGCGTCTGTCACGCTTGAAGCGAGGATTGACGCCGGTACTGATTTTTTAATGCGCTTTCGAAAACTCGGACTTGCGTCGCAAGACGGGTTGGGCGTTGCAGACCAGTCGAGCTGCCCCGCCCCGGCGAGCTGAATCACAGCAAAGACCCCGGGGAACGATTGAACGAATAATCGGGTGCGAGCTCCTGATCGAGGCACGCGAACCTTTTCGATGAGTCCGAACATTCGAAAGCAGGGCAAGGCGTCTTTGTACAAGACGTCTGCCGATACGTGAAGTTTTGAAAGACTTCAAACGAGTAAGGATTTTTGGGTCGTGCGCTGCGAGCTTTGTGTTCGATTGATGCTTTCGCTTCTTGCCCCCGTCTTCGGGACATGCGAGGCTGTTTTTGCGCGCCGAAACACCAAAGGACCAACCGGTTTTGTGAGGGATCGAGCTGTCGCCGCGGCCGAAGCCGAGGCGAATGAGGCGCTGTCACTGTCCGCCCGCGTGCTCTCCCCATCGCGTCCGGCTGCCAAACGCAGCAGACCGACACAATCCGTGCGTCTTCACTTCTTTTGTCCGCCACGCGGCTCGGATCCCGCCTCAGGGGTTCGCGCCTCCTTGTCGTGCGCGTCATAAAGAAGTCCGGGGACTTTGACTAAGGTTCCCATCCCGCCTTGCCCGTTTGCATTCGTCTCACAAAAACGCCCGTGTCGGCACGCGCCCGCCCGGACGGTTGTTCGCGTCAGTAACACCGTCAGCAACGGAGTGTGAAAATTGAAACGCATGCTATTTAACGCGACCCACGCCGAAGAAACCCGCGTGGCGATCGTCGACGGCCAGAAACTCATCGATATCGACATCGAAGTTGCCGGCCGCGAACAGCGCAAATCCAATATCTACAAGGGCATCATCACCCGCATCGAACCTTCGCTCGAAGCCTGCTTCGTCAACTACGGTGAAGAACGCCACGGCTTTCTCCCCTTCAAGGAAGTCTCCCGCGCCTACTTCAAGGAAGGCGTCGATGTTCGCACCGCCACCATCCGCGAAGCGCTCACCGAAGGTCAGGAACTCATCGTTCAGGTTGAAAAGGAAGAACGCGGCAACAAGGGTGCGGCACTCACCACCTTCATCAGCCTCGCCGGCCGCTACCTCGTTCTGATGCCCAACAACCCGCGCGGAGGCGGTGTTTCCCGTCGCATCGAAGGTGAAGAACGCCAGGAACTGCGCGAAGCCATGGATCAGCTCGATCTGCCCTCCGGCATGAGCACGATCGCCCGCACCGCCGGCATCGGCCGCACGGTCGAAGAGCTTCAGTGGGACTTGAACTACCTTTTGAAGCTCTGGAGCGCCATCTCGGAAGCCGCCGTACCGCAGTACGAATACAGCGAAAACGACCGCGGCCGTACCGTGACGCACTACACCACCGAATCGGTACGCGACGGCAAGCCGCTGCGCCGCGCCAATCCGGCTCCCTTCCTCATCGTTGAGGAAAGCAACCTGGTCATCCGCGCCATCCGCGACTACTTCCAGCCCGACATCGGCGAAATTCTCGTCGACACGGACGACATCTACGATCAGGCCCGCCAGTTCATGGCGCACGTCATGCCCGATCTGGTCGGCCGAGTGAAGCGCTACCGTGAAGAAACGCCGCTTTTCTCGCGTTTCCAGATCGAACACCAGATCGAATCGGCCTATTCCCGTACCGTGCCCCTGCCCTCGGGCGGCGCTATCGTGATCGATCACACCGAAGCTCTGGTGGCTGTCGACGTGAACTCGGCTCGTGCCACACGCGGCGCCGACATTGAAGAAACCGCACTTCGCACCAACATGGAAGCGGCCGACGAAGTCGCCCGTCAGATGCGTCTGCGCGACTTGGGCGGTCTGATCGTGATTGACTTCATCGACATGGCCGAACCGAAGAACCAGCGCCAGATCGAACAGCGTCTCAAGGAAGCGATCCGTCCCGACCGCGCTCGCGTTCAGACCGGCCGCATCAGCCGCTTCGGCCTGATGGAACTCTCGCGACAGAGACTGCGTCCGTCGCTCTCCGAAGGCAACCACGTCACCTGCCCGCGCTGCAACGGCGTCGGCGTCATCCGCGACACCGAAAGTTGCGCCATCCAGGTACTTCGCATCCTGCAGGAGGAAGCCGCCAAGGAAGGTACGGGAGCTCTGCACGCTCAGGTCCCCGTGGATGTGGCCACCTACGTGCTCAACGAAAAGCGCGGCGAAATCGCCAAGATCGAACAGCGCTTCAAGGTGCCCGTGGTCCTCATTCCGAACATTTCCCTCGAGACGCCGCACTACCACATCGAACGTCTGCGTCTTGATGACGAACGGCTCGACGACGATCTCGCAAGCTACAAGCGCGCCGAAGATCTCTCGCCGATCGCCGATGACCCCTATGCGCTCAAGTCCGCCCGTGAAAAGGAAGAGCAGCAACGTCCCAAGCAGGTTCCCGTGATCAAGAACATCCTGCCGCGCGACGTAGCACCCACGCATACGCCGCGCGAAGAGCAAAAGCCCGCCGCTGCGGCTCCGGCCAAGACCGAGGCCCGAGAAGAAAAGGGATTCTTTGCCAAGTTGATGGCCTTCTTCGGCATTGGCGGTGAAACTGCCGAACCCAAGAAGGAAGAAGCCAAGGAAGAGCTCAAGAGCGATCGTAAGCGCAAACCGCGTCGCTCCGGCAAGGGCAAGGAAATCAAGGAGTTCAGAGAGCGCGAACGTCAGGCTCGTGAGGAAAAGGCTTCCCGCGATCCGCGTGAACGCAACAAGGCCCGCAGCGAACAGCGCCGCGCCAAGCGCGAACAGCTCAAGACACAACTGGCCGCCGAAGAAGTCCAGACGACCGAAGTCACAACGTCAGCGGTCGCCGCTGAAGAAGCCCGCAGCGAAGAACGCCGTTCCCGCCGTGGCCGCAAGCCGCGCCGCGAAGAAATGTCCGCCAAGGACGCCACACCGGTGACCGCCGTCGAGCAGGAAGCCGTTGCCGCTCCCGTGGAAGACAAAGCGCAATCCGTTGCCGTTGAAACGGTTGAAACACTCGAGCCGACGACGGAAACGTCGGTTGAAAGCGTTGCGACGCAAACTGCCGCTCCCGAAACGTCTGCTCAAGCCGAACGTGAAGTCAAGCCGCGCCGTAGCCGTAAACCGCGTCAGCCGCGCCCCGAAACGGATGAACCGATCGAAGCATCCTTCGAAGCGATCCGTGCCGGTGCCGTAACCGACGAGCTGCCGCCGGTACCCGATGCGCTGCTTGAAATGCACGAAGAAATCCTTCGTGTGGAGCAGGAAGAGAAATCCGACGCGCCCGAGTCCGATGACACAACCGTGATCGAAAGCGAAAGCCGTCGCCGCCGTCCGCGCCGTCGCCGCCGTCCGACGAAGAACCTCGACACCGTATCGCTTACCGATGCCGACAGCGATGCCTCCGAGACCGCGGTCGTGACCACCACGGCAACCGCAGTCGAACCGGACCAAGCTGTGCCGTCCGCTGAACCGACCCCGACTCCCGCTCCGGTCGAAAAACCGATCGAAGAAAAGGTTGTCGATATTTCGGTCGAAAAAGCGCCGGAGGTTGTTTCCGAAGTTCCGGCCGTTGAGTCTGCAGCAAGCGACGCCGCTGCCGTAGAAACGGTTCCGGAAGTCAAAGCTGAAGTTGAACCCATTGCTGACATTGCCAAGAATCTCGCTGAGAATCTTGCCAAAGCTGGTCTTGAACAGGTCGAAACGGATGCTTCGCTTGTGACGCCGCTTTCCTACGAAGCCAAGCCGGTGGCCGGCCGCCCGCGCCCCGTGCTTGAAGTCATCGAAGAGGGCCCCCTGACCCAGATCGAAACCGATCCGAAGTTCATATAAATCCGCGAGGAAACCCGCGGCTTTAGCCGCGGGAGGAATCGCGGCTCTAAAAATGATAATATGTGTCCATGCTGGAATTAG